>Ga0265293_10001639_pt1 | contig 47990 bp, 39 predicted proteins | sample Munlanlewell138R_FD_192505 | JGI IMG/M metagenome (GOLD analysis project Ga0265293, IMG submission 192505) | Leachate microbial communities from a municipal landfill in Southern Ontario, Canada - Leachate well 138R | ecosystem: Engineered > Solid waste > Landfill > Unclassified | place: Canada... | reverse complement strand
TGCTGAGTCTTTTAATGCTAAAATCAAATTATTTAGAGCAAATTTAAGAGGCGTGACAGATACATCTTTTTTCCTGTTTAGGTTAGAGAAATTATTTGCTTAATCCCCTTAAATTTAATGTGACCCTGATTTCGCTAATTCTAGTTTGAGGCATAAAGGTTTCTTTCGCAAGCTTGTAAGCGGATATTCCCAAAGGAATTAAAAACTCTTCTTTTAAAACTTCTCCAGGGTGTATGTTCTCTAAATTTTTCATCATATAAAAAGTGTTATTAGTATTGGAAGAACTAGTGTGATAACTGTAAACAATGAATCTCCCATGTGTAATTTTCGTTGTTCACCTTGGCTCCAACTTGTTGACCAATATGAAGTCATAATTGGTTCGTTTTTATAAATGAGTTTGAATAAGTATCTAGATAAAAAGTAAATTACCAGAAACAAAGCAGGTGAAAATAAATTGTTTGCGGCATTTCCCCCTTTCATTTGAAGTCCCTCGATTCCTTGAGATTTAAATGCAATAATAGCCATGAACAAACTGATTATTATAGCAGTTAATAAGATCCACTTCTTTAGCAAGAGCTTATAGCCTAACCAAAACATCAAGCTTACTCCGTAGCCAATTGCAAAATATATGTATGAATTATCCAATTAATAATTTTATTTCAATAAAATACTAGCCAAACTAAAATTTGCAGTAGGGGCGATTTGCAAATCGCTCCTACTGCAATATATGAAATGTCATGGCGTCAAAATTATCCTAAACGTAGTCCCTTTTCCTAATTCCGAATAAATTATTTTTAATCTTCCTTTGTGGTATTCGTGGATAATTCTTTTGGCGAGTGGCAAGCCTAATCCCCAGCCGCGCTTTTTGGTGGTGAATCCTGGTTGGAAAACTTGACGTTGTTGTGATGGTGTCATTCCTTTTCCGTTGTCGGCTATATCGATGATTATTTGACCATTATTTCTTGAAATATCTATGTCTATTTTTCCCACACCTTCCATTGCATCGATGGCATTTTTGCAGATATTTTCTAATACCCATTCAAAAAGTGCTGCGTTGTGCGGTGTAATAATTTCATTGTCTGAAGAAGTAAAGTTTAATTCTACTTTTTTAGGGAAACGGGTGCGCAAATATTCTAAAAAATGCTTTGTTGTATGAACGATATCTTCGTGCTTCAATTGTGTGCTCGCCCCAATTTTCGAAAAACGATCGGTTACTTGAGCTAGTCTTTCCACATCTTTGTTCATTTCTTTCGCAATGTCATCCATATTTTCCATGCCTTCCAACAATTGAACCCAGGCCATTAAAGAAGAAATTGGAGTTCCTAATTGATGCGCTGTTTCTTTGGCCATTCCAGCCCAAACTTTGTTTTGCTCCGCTTTTCTAAAAGTGCTAAAAATGATATAGCCAATTAAAATAAACAAGAAGATGATTCCGAATTGTATGTAAGGAAAATATTGTAATTGCACCAATTCTGGACTCGTTGCATAAAAAACATAACTCACTTCATTTTCTGAAAAGTGTATTTTAATGGGTTCATTGGCATCAGATAGTTCTTCTAAACGCTCCGCCAATTGCAAACTATCAAGGTCGTCTTTTAATAAATTTGAAGCAATGATTTTTTGTTTTAGACTATCGGTAAGCACCACAGGAACCAATTCAGCGTTTTCTATTAATTCTGTATTAAATGCTTGAATTAGAGAATCTCTCTCTTCTTCTAAACGCAAGATATTTCGCGAATCATTGTAGAAATAAGACATAAACAAATCATCATACACCTCTATTGTGAATGAAGGATTGATGAGTTCCCAACTATAGGCTAGTTTTACTAAAGAATCAGCAAATAATTCTTCAATCTCTAGACTGTCTTTATCGGGGAAATCTCCTTGTAATTCTTCTTTGGTTAATTCAATATTAATATAGGTTGAAACAGCATCGTCTTGGTCCAAAACAATTACAGGAATGTCGTCGTTTCGGTTGATTATTGCCAATGGAAAATCATAAGATTGCTGACTATCTAGCGACGTTTTTCTAGAAATTTCTTTGGTGGCATCAATCCACAATTGCATTTCATTGAGCTCCTTTTTACGAAGTTCTTCAAAAGAATTGTTAGTCAAACGAACGAGTTCAGCACGTTTTTTAATTGCATCAGCCCATTGTGTTACACGTTCACGCTCACGTTTGGCAACTTCATTGACAATTTTATTAGATGCAATTAATGAAGCTCCTACCAATAAAATTGCAATAAAAAGCAAGGCAATTTTCCACTTCTGTTTATTTGAATATAGCTTCATTTATTTGTTTTGTGTTGTTATAACGTTCCAAAATTGACTATCATATTTAAAGAATAATTTTTCCGAATACTTTCTGAGTTCCAATATCCTCCCCCTGCCCCCTCCAAAGGGGGAGACGTAATCAACTCACATTTTGGAACTAGGAATTTCATCTCTGTCATCAATTATCAAAAGTTAAAATCAGTTCTATCGAAAGGGGCTAATTTGTACACCTCCCCCTTTGGAGGGGGATACAGGGGGAGGACTTAAATCGCAAACTGTCTCAAAATTTCATCTCGTGACACTTATTATCTATCTACCTATCCTTCAGAAAAGGCATCACTCTCCTCACCTCCTCTAAAGTCTCACTTTCCAATTCTTCATTCACAATATGTTCTTCATGGGAAACCAAGCTAACCACCATTCCAGACGGAGCAACTATGCACGAATCTCCCGAATAATACAATCCATTTCCGCTCTCTCCTACTCTATTTACACCAATTACATAACACTGATTTTCTATTGCTCTGGCTTGCAATAAAATTCTCCAATGTAAACTGCGTTTTTCAGGCCAATTCGCTACATTTATGAGTAAATCGTACTCATAAACCTCATTTTTAACCGAATTTCGGGCAATTTCTGGAAAACGAAGGTCGTAACATACTTGTAAGAAAACTTTCCACCCTTTGTATTCAAAAATCGTGTTTTTTGTTCCAGGTGTAAAAGTTTGTTCTTCGTTTGCTAAGCCAAATAATTTACGTTTGTTGTATTGTTGAACTGAGCCATCCGCTTGTATAAAAACCATGCGGTTATAGAATTTGTCTTCTTCTTTTATAATTAACGAAGCGACCATTGCGCAATCGTACTTTTTGGCCATTTTCTTTAACCAAGCAATGCTTTCTCCGTCCATTGTTTCTGCGAGTTCTGCAGCGTTCATGGTAAATGCTGTTTGAAACATTTCTGGGAAAACCACAATATCCGTTGGGAGTTGTACTTCTTCTAACATTGTTTCAAAGTGTTCTAAATTGGCTTTTTTATCTTCCCAAACTTGGTCACATTGAATCAAACTTACTTTTAAATCTTGCATAGTCTTTCTGTTGCTTTAATAATTGTTTCTTCATCCTTTGCAAAGCAAAAACGAATGAGATGATCGTCGTGTTGATCTTTATTAAATCCTGAAACAGGAATTACAGCTACTCCATGTTTTTGTGTCATTTCTGTAGCAAAATCAACATCTCCTAAGTTACTAATTTCGCTGTATCTGACCACTTGAAAATAAGTTCCTTGGCAATCCAAGAGTTCGAAGCGGCTATTTTTCATTAATCCACGAAAGAAATCACGTTTTTCTTGGTAAAACTTACCCAATTGTGATAAATCTGCTTGCGGTAAATAATTGGATAATGTTATTTGCGAAGTGCTGTTCACACTAAAAACAATGTATTGATGAATCTTTTTTACTTCATCCATTAAGTATTTTGGTGCAACAAGATATCCGATTTTCCAGCCTGTTACGTGAAACGTTTTCCCAAAAGAGGACACAATAAACGTGCGATTGCGAATGGCTTCACGGGTATTTATGGAAATATGTTTTTGTTCAAAATGAATAAACTCATACACCTCATCTGAAAGCAAGAAAATATGCGGATGACGTTCCATGATTTGTTCAATCGCTTGTATATCCTCTTCTTTAAACACTGTTCCTCCAGGATTATGCGGATTATTGACGATCAGTAATTTTGTTTTTGCTGAAATAGCATCTTCAACTTTGTTCCAATCCACTGAGAAATCTGCCTCCATATTAACATGGATGGGCATTCCTCCTGCTAATTCCACGGAAGGCGAATAACAGTCATAAGAAGGATCCAAAACGATGGCCTCATCACCACGATGAATTACGGCCTGAATTGCCGTATAAATCGCTTGTGTTGCTCCAGCGGTTACCAAAACCTCCTCCTCGGGATTTACAGTTCTGCCATAATGCTTCGAAACCTTCTGACCGATTTCAACCAATAATCTTGGCGCACCTGGCATTGGCATATATTGATGATAATCTCCTTTGATTACTTCCTCATAGTTTTCCACCAATTCTGGTGCTACTGGAAAGTTCGGAAAACCTTGTGACAGGTTGATGGCATTGTATTGTGCGGCCATTTTCGACATCACAGTAAATACGCTTGTTCCTATATGTGGTAATTTTGATTTGATTTCACTCATTTATTTTATGCTTTTGTGAAGCATTAAAGTAATGAAATGTTTTGGTTTGTGGGTTTTTTTAGTGGGAATTTGTAGGGATTATGTTGTAATAGGTATGGCGTGGAATGCTATGTCGTCCTTTCAGGACTTTGAAATGATTATATTGAATTCACCATGGACGTGAGTCCTTGGCTAATACCTGTCGTCCCGTTGGGACTGATAAAATGATTATTTAAATCAGAATTTCATAATTTCCACAACATGTAGAGACGCACAGCCGTGCGTCTCTGCATGTTGTGTGTACCTCTCCCTCTCCCTGTTTTCCTCTCTCCCTGAACTCTGTTCTTACATCGGAATATTCCCATGCTTTTTATTCGGCAATTCCTCTTTTTTATTTTCTAAAATTTTAAATGCATTGGCAACACGACTTCTTGTTTCTGATGGTAAAATAACGTCATCGATAAATCCGCGTTCTGCTGCTCTGTATGGATTAGCGAACATTTCAGCGTATTCTGCTTCTTTCTCTGCTAATTTGGCAACTGGATCTGCTGCTGCTGCAATTTCACGACGGAAAATGATTTCTGCTGCTCCTTTTGCTCCCATTACTGCAATTTCTGCTGTTGGCCATGCGAAGTTGAAATCTGCTCCGATGTTCTTAGAATTCATTACATCAAATGCTCCTCCGTAAGCTTTTCTCGTAATTACTGTCACACGTGGAACTGTTGCTTCACTAAATGCATACAATAATTTTGCTCCATGCGCAATGATTCCGTTCCATTCTTGGTCTGTTCCTGGCAAGAATCCTGGTACATCTTCGAATGTTAATAATGGGATGTTGAAAGCATCACAGAAACGTACAAAACGTGCTCCTTTTCTTGATGAGTCAATATCTAAAACTCCTGCTAAAGACATCGGTTGATTGGCAACAACACCAATTGTTCTTCCCTCGATACGTGCAAAACCTACAACGATATTTGTTGCGAAGTCTTTGTGTACTTCACGGAAAGATTCGTCGTCGATTACTTGGTCTATCACCACACGAATATCGTAAGGCATATTGTTATTTTCTGGCAAAATAGAACCAATAGTTTCTAATTTCTTAGCATCGAATTTAAAGTTCTTTTTGTGTGGCGCTAATGATTGCCAGTTCTGCGGTAAATACGTCATTAAATCACGTACTTCTTTTAGAACTGTTACATCGTTTGGACTTGTGAAGTGATTTACTCCAGACTTTTCAGCATGTGCTTTTGCACCTCCTAAATCTTCTGAAGTTACTTCTTCGTGGGTAACTGTTTTCACCACGTTTGGTCCAGTTACAAACATGTATGAAGTGTCTTCAACCATGAAAACGAAATCTGTTAACGCTGGAGAATAAACTGCTCCACCAGCACAAGGTCCCATAATTACACTCAATTGTGGAATTACGCCAGATGCTCTTGTATTTCTGTAGAAAATATCTGCGTATCCGGCCAACGAAACAACTCCTTCTTGGATTCTTGCTCCACCAGAATCATTTAATCCAATAATTGGGGTTTGACTCTTCATGGCTAAGTCCATGATTTTACAGATTTTCTCAGCATAAGTTTCAGAAAGAGAACCTCCTAGAACGGTAAAGTCCTGGGAAAAAACATAAACTGGTCGTCCATGAATTGTTCCATAACCTGTTACAACTCCGTCACCAGGATATTTTTCTTTGTCTAAACCAAAATCCTTTGAGCGGTGTTCAACGAACATTCCCATTTCTTGAAATGAGTTTTCATCTAACAAAAGTGTAATTCGCTCACGAGCAGTTAGTTTCCCTTTTTTGTGTTGACTGTCAATTCGTGCCTGACCACCACCTAACAATGCTTCTTCGCGCTTCTTTTCTAACTTTTTATTGATGTCTTCCATAATTTCTTGTTTCTGTACTTTCTTAGATAGGCGTTAAATATCGTAAGATTTTTTAGAATAGGAATAATAATGATTAATGCTTAATTATTAATTGTCAACGGAGCTTCGACTTTAGTGACGCTTAACAGCCTGTAGTAGAAATAATCAGTGCCGATTAATTTGTTTATATTATGTCTTTACTCAACTCTTTCAAAAGTAAATCAATCAGGCCTCAAGACGCCGAGATGAAATATAGCAGCAGGGTGAGGGCAGCTCATTTGATTATTCGAAGCTTACTTTTCGGCTAATTTTCTAACGTCGATGAGTAGCGGTCCATTTTTAGCAATGAAAACCTTTTCAACCCTTTCATTATTTTGAAAATGACTTATAAGTTCGTTTCTAAGGTTTTCGTATTCTTTTGGATTCGGTTCTGTTTGAATTTTGAGTTTAATCAATTTTTCAAAAGTAGAACATTTGAATAACATCACCAACTCATTATCAGTTTTTTAAAATTTAACCGGTTGTTTTTAAAAAGATATCAATATTTTGAATCTCAATCTGCACTAAATTTTATCGGCAATATAGCTTTAGTACGTTTTTCTACTGGATCTAATTTACCCATTGATTTAATTACCCTAATTGCTTCAACCTTTAGGGATTTTACATATTTTCTTTTACATCCTTCACACTCGACTTTAATCACCTCTACATTAGTGACTTCTCCAGAAGTTTCAATAATAAAAGATACGGTTATTCTAGAAGAATCTAATGAAGCATCACGATGTGTTGTGTTATTTTGACCAATTGCTAAAGGAACACACAATAAAAAAAAGAGTTGTAAAGGAATATTAAACCTATTTTTCGAATCCATTTTTAGTATTTAAATCATATTTATCCTTTCACTTTCACAACTCCATTTCTATACAAATCCAAAGCACTTTGGAGAATTTTTTCGATTGTTTTTATGGGTAGATCTTTAGTTGGGTCAACAGCCAAAGTTTTCATTCGGGTTCGATTTCCTTGATCTAATTCTGGAAAATCTAAACGAATTCCTTCTACCATTAAAAGGTAAGGTTCATTGGTTTTTTTGTCTATCATTAAGAAGCAAAACATCCTATTTTTATAACTAAAACAAGGAGAATTCCATTTGATAGATTCTGAAACATTTTCATCTTGTTCCAAAATTATATCGCGCAAAACAAGCAAGCAACTCTTGTTTGGTTCTTCCTTATTCATGTAATAATCATGGAGATTTTCGTTCATTTTTGACTGCTATTTTATTGGATATAAAACTAAACATTAATTTTTTACCAATAAAAAACGGTTTGAGAAATTCCCAAACCGTTTATAAAAAGGTGTATTTTCTTATGAATTTTAAGCGTCGATTCTCAAGAAATCTCCATTCATGTTAAATTCTAATCCAATGCCATTGTCTAGTTCAACCTCTTGATTTTTGTCGTCTAATCCCCACCCGATGATTACATTGTTTGGGTAATTCGTTTCAACATAGCTTTTTATCTTTGTTGGAATTACACTATTTGGCAATTCAGAAAGCGATTCAATATCGATAATTTCCTTTTTCCTATTGAATTCTAAGGAAATATTTCCATCGAGTAGCACATCATACGTTTTCGTGAAACCATCTTTATCTTCCGTACTTTGAATAATTTGGTTGTTTGGAAAGTGAGTTGTAACATAATCTGTAACCTCACTTGGCAAATCTGTTGCAGGTATAACTTTCTCTTTTTGACAACTTGTTAAAGCTGCAAAAACAAAGATTATGTTTAATAATTTTTTCATGATGCTTTATTTTAATTCTCGTTTTTAAATTAGTTTTCCATCTCTAGAAAAGATCAAGTCTAATTCCTCATGACCTTTCTCTATTTCAACTTTATAAGTTGGTACTCCATCTGTTACAATTTTCTTCACATCATCAATTCGATAGTCTGGGTAAAGTTTTTTAATTGCATCTTTCACAGCTTTTGGCAAATCACTATCTGAGATTTCTTCGGTGTAACGAACCATTTTACCATCAGCACTAAACCATGCTTCATAGTCCTTATACCATTCGATTTCAAATTCAACATTGTACTGCTCCCCTTTTTTCTCCCATTCAATATCACTTGCTTTAGGAAACTCCTTCTTAAAAGTGTTTAGCACCACTGAAGGCACTTCTGATTGTGGAATATCTTGTGCGAAAATTGTTCCCGCTCCAAAAATAAATACTGCTATTAACTTAATTGTTCTTGTTTTCATTTGTGTATATTTTTAATTTATATACTACAAACTTACCGCACGAATCTGGAAAGAATTGGGAATTTAATCCAAGTTGAGAATGTTTTTGAAATTTATTTTAAAACAATGTAGATCTTCTGTGAATTCATAGGAAATAGTGAGGTTATATGATTTACAAATAGCATTACTTATCGCCAATCCCAAACCAGTACTTTGGGTTTTAGTTTGATCCTTTACAAAGCGATTAAATATAGATTTAGAATCCAAAGCCTTAGGATTTCCAGTGTTGCAAATCACAAACTCTTCAGCGCTAATCTTAATTTTAATCTTCCCTTCTTTTTTATTGTGAAAAATGGAATTCTTAATCAAATTAGAAAGCAGTATTTCAACCAATGAATTGTTTATTTTCACCATCAAATCACTCGATTCTAAAACTTCAATTTTGATTTCTTTAAAATCTATTAAATCATCATAGTTTGAGATAAGTGATTTGGCAACTTCATTTATCGAAGTTGTTTCTTCTTCAAAAAACTGTTTGTTTTCAATTTTAGCCAGAAGCAATAATGAATTATTCAATCTCTTTAATCGACCAGCAATATTTATTACTTGTGCAATTATATCCGCGTCTTTATCTTTTAAATCTGGAGATTCTAAGAGCATTTCCAGATTTCCTATAATAATGGCAATAGGAGTTTGGAGCTCATGGGAAGCATTCTCTGTAAACTCTTTTTGAGAAAAGTAAGCTTCTTTTGAACGGTTTATCAATGTGTTTGAAGCCTCTTGCAATTGTATGAATTCTTTGGTTTTTGAATTAATTTCTATGGAATTTTCATTCTTATCTAATCTGTAAGTCTTCAATTGATTCAATATTTCATAAAAAGGATTCCAAACTTTTCTAAGGACAATATTGTTGACAACGATAATACTGACTACTAAAATCAGGAATAAGGAAACCACACTCCAAAATGAGTCTTCAATCAAATCATCTTCTTCAACCAATGAAGAAATTACGGTTAATTTATAATATTCGTTATTTCTCTCAAAAGCAGAATGCAATATGCGAACGGGTTCTAAATCATTTTCATTCAATCGATACATCATAGTATCCTTGAAAACATCCCTAAATGTAAGTGCTTCTTGTTTTGAAATCGGTCGAATTTTAAAGTTATTTCCTCCAAATTCATTTTGTAAAAGTAGAGTAGAGTCACTTTCCACTTTTATTATAATCAACAATCTATTGTTGTCTATCCCATCATCAATGCTGTCTCTAATTTCATCTTTTAGATTAAAATAAAAAATGACAGACCATACACCAATTACGACAAAAAAGACCGTAGTGATATAAACCAATGACCGATTTAAAAGCTTCATTTTTCAGCTAATTTATATCCAACTCCATAAATAGATTCTAGCACAATTTCAGCATTTGATTCTTCTAATTTTTTTCTTAAATTTTTAATCTGATAATAGATGAAATCATAATTATCTGCTTGATCGATATTGTCTCCCCAAACATATTCTGCTAGAGAAGTTTTAGTTATTAATCGATTTTTGTTGCTCATAAAATAATTAAGAATATCAAACTCTTTCTTGTTCAAATGTACATTTTGCTTGTCGACATTTAGCGTTCTTTCTTGAATATCCAAGACTGCGTTGCCCAATTCAATACAGTCTTTTCCTTGAAAGTTTTTTCTGCGCAAAACAGCTTTTATTCTTGCGTTAAGTTCAGCCAAATGGAATGGTTTTGTTAGGTAATCATCAGCTCCTAGGGCCAAACCTCTTATTTTATCATCTAAAGCATTCTTAGCCGAAATAATAATCACATTTTCAGACTTACCCATTTTTTTGAGTTCTTCAAGTAAATCTAGGCCATTGCCCTTGGGCAACATAATATCCAACAGAATACAGTCATAATCATAGATTGCTACCTTTTCTAAGGCTATTGAATAATCATCAGCTGTTTCTACAATATATTGTTCTTTTACAAGTGATTCCTTTATGGTTTCACGTAAATCAGCTTCGTCTTCGATGATTAAAATTTTCATAGCTCAAAAATAAGACTGAATATTGGAAAGATTTGGGAATTTCAACTTTAAAAACCAATTCGTCAAAAATATCTTTAGCCTGCTTTTTCCAAATAGTGTTTTACTTTTTAGATGAACAAGTCGGACACTCAGATATTTCACCCTCTTTTAATTTGATTCCATCTATTTTATTTACCATAAAATCTTGAATCAACATGTAACTGGATTTATTATTATTTACATCTATTTGTCGGTCTTTAAATATCTCTTTTATTTTTCCGTCATATTCTTGATGTCCCCAACAAACTGGACAAGTTCCTTCTGGAGAAATTGCATGTTCATTTTCTCCTTTAAAATAGCGGATAATGTTTTCAATTATATCCATGATAAATAGGTTTATATAAATTCAAAATTTAGTTCATTTCGGAATAAATTCCAAATGTATCTATCACTATTTTGTTAAACTGACACTGATTGGAATAACAACATTAATCCAATGAACAACAATCCAACATAAATATACTTTAGAAAGGTATCATCTTTTAAATGCTGATTAAAAAACCTACCCAATAATATTGCTGGGATGATAACAGGAAGAGCAATTAGAAAATAATAACTCACTGTTGAAGTCCATAGTCCGTTGTAAAAATAGCCTATCATTCCAACGACTCCAGCAGGAAGAAAATAAGCTTGTAATGTGGCTCTAAAATGTTTTGCACTCCAGCTACGTAAGTTGCCATATATTACAATTGGTGGACCATTAAAACCATACGCGCCACCAAGTACTCCAGAGAAAAATCCACAAATAAATAACCAAAGTTTATTATCTGTTTTTAACTTGAAAGTATGCTTTCCAAACAAAGAATAAATTGAATATAAAATGATAAAAATACCCAAACCCGTTTTGATACTTGTTTCATGACCATAAACAAGTAAAACCAAGCCAAAAGGAATGCCTAAAACTGCAAATAATATCAACCATTTCGCACTATAAAAATGGACTTTTCTTCTGTCCTGTGCCAACACAAATGCTGCTATAAATATGGAAACAAGCACAGCAAGTGGAACAGCAATTTCTATGGGAATATAAAAAGCAAGCAGAGGTACAGCGGTTAGAGATTCTCCAAACCCAAAAGTAGAACGAATCAAGGTGGCAATGAAGAGTATTGATAAAATATAAATTGTTAGAAATTCCATTTCTTACGAGCTTTCTCCCTTATTAATTTTCTGTGGGTGACATTTACCCCGAAGTTAAGGAGAATAGTGCTTTTATTCACCGAAAAATAGTTTGATACTTGTAAAATATGAATATTTCTCAATCAAAAAAGCCCCGAATTACCGAGGCTTTTTATAAATATAAATCTATTCTATTGTTTCTTCAAAAGATCTCTAATCTCAGTTAAAAGCACCTCTTCTTTTGTTGGAGCTGGTGGTGCAGAAGGAGCCTCTTCTTCTTTCTTTATTACTTTATCCTTCATTCTGTTGTACATTTTTACTACCATAAAAATAGCAAATGCAACAATTAAAAATGTAATGATTGTATTGATGAAAGCCCCATAAGTAATTGCAACCTCTGCACTTCCATCCCCTAATCCTTCCGCAGTTTCGGCAACTTCTGCTTGAATCACATACTTTAACTCTGCGAAATCAACACCTCCTAATAACTTCCCAATCGGAGGCATAAGGATATCATTTACTAATGATTTAACAATAGCACCAAAATAAGTAGCCATAATTAAACCGACAGCCATGTCAATTACATTTCCCTTGCTAATAAATTTTTTAAACTCTTTCATTTTCAATTGATTTTAGTTATGTTCTTCCTACAAAAATATTCTAATAATTGATTTACAACATATTTTAAGAAGAATAATAACATTATTTAGGCCTCGATTAAGTAATAAAATGTACTATTTAAAAACTTGAAGACCTGTTTCTTTAATCAATTTTCTGTTTCCTTATCATAAAGTTTAGTTTAAATAATTGTCGAAACTGTGAATCCAATAAGTCCAATTATCATTATAAACCAAAGAAATCTACCAATTCTTATATATTCTAGTCTGGTTTTAACTATTCTCAATTTGTATATATAAACTAGAATTAAAAGATCGACAACTATTAAACTAAGTGCTAAATATTGAAAAGTAAAAACTAATGGAATGGATAATGTAATTAGCAATAAAAGAAGAAAAACAACTACTTGCTTTGATTTTTTTTCGCCAATTAAAATAGGAAGTGTTTTACATCCATCTGCTTTGTCGCCCTCCATATCAGAAATATCGAGACTTAACTCTCTTGGAATTATAATTAGAAATGGAAGTGCTGCGTATAAATAGATGAGTACATTAACTTTCTCATTATTTAAAGCGTTGATGCAATCTTCTGCAAAAAAGAAGAGAATTAATGGGATGAAAGCTGTAAGAATCGCCATCAAAACATTCCCAAAAAGAGGCGACCTTTTTAAGTAATAATCATATAAAAGTGCTGAAATATAAACGGAAGCACTTATAATCGCCCATTCTTTAAACATGTTTATGCTAATATAAATAGACAACAATACAATGAGTAATGTCAAAACAAAAAAGATTATTCTTGCTTCTTTAAGAGAAATTGTATTGCCTATAATATGGGTATTGGGTTTGTTAATTTTATCAATATGCCGGTCTTTAATATCATTTAGAACACATCCTGCAGCTATTAATAATTGAACACAAATACAGGTTAAAACAAAGTTAAAAGCTGACAACTCACATTCTACACCGCTTTTATTAACAAAGTAATTAATTACAAAATACAAACTTAAAAAAGGAAGTATTGCGAGTAATTCATGAAACCAACGAATTAATTTTAAGAAAGCTTTAAGTTTTACTAACAATATATTGTGCTTTTTTTAAGTCTAGTATTACTATCCAATGGTCTTTGCCGTTGTGCATTTTTGAACCTATGGTTTCAAACCCTAAACGATTGTATTTATTGAGGAGCCTATCTTCTTTCTCTTTTCTAGCCATCAAAATAAGGCTGCTATTCCTGTTTCGGGTTAGAACTTCTGAGTAAAACAATGAAAAGATATAGTCTCTATTCTTTTGATATATTGGATTTTCTGTGTTGCCAGACAACCTATCTGCTAAAAACAATTCACCTTCCTTATATTGATCCATGTTTACTTTTTCACAACTGGTAGAATTCACCACTTTTGAAATTATAGCTTTATCAAAATAATACCGTGAGGACAAGAGTGGAGTTCTTGATGTTTTATCGTAAACAACAACTAAATAATAAGTAGACTTCATATCTGAATCGTTAAAAAAAGATTCATCTATTTTCATTGGGGCGTCTTTGTAAGCTGTTTTTCTTAAAAACTCTTCGTAAGAAATATGTTTTTCATTGATTTCGTTCACAATATCAGCCTGTCTATCAAGTTTTTTAGAATTAAAAAAACTAGGGGCTTGCATTTTTATTGTTACAACAATTATTTCGGTAGTGGCTTCTGTATGCATTTTTAACCAAATTTAGTAAAATTGAGTTTAAAACCGAATAATACTAAATATTTAAAAGTAGGTTTTATGTTCCGTACTTAAAAAATTAGATTCATCCTTATCATTCCAGTCCATTTTCATCAAAACACAAAAGATTCGTGTCTATAATATGAGAAAAAGGTGAGAATGAAAGGTGAACTAACATTTCTTTCTTCTATTTCCAACAAAAGGAGCAGAGATGTATTATTTTTGCTTATCAAATGCACCAATAATGAAGTATTGTAACGATCCTTTTAATCGTACGCGATTAAAAACACATGAAGTAACTGTAGGAAAACTTGGAATAGGAGGGGATAACCCAATTAGAATTCAATCTATGACAACGCGTGACACAATGGATACGAAAGGTTCTATTGAAGAATCTATTCGCATGATTGATGTCGGCTGTGAATTGGTAAGGTTGACCGCACCTTCGAAGAAAGAAGCATACAACCTTGCTGAAATCAAGAAAGGATTGAAAGAAAGAGGCTACGATACTCCTTTGGTTGCTGATATTCACTTTACACCGAATGCGGCAGAAATTGCGGCTGGAATTGTAGAAAAAGTACGTGTTAACCCTGGAAACTACGCCGATAAAAAGAAATTCGAGGAAATCGAATACACCGACGCAAGTTACCAAGAGGAATTAATACGAATTGAAGAAAAGTTCACACCATTGGTTCATTTGTGTAAGAAATACGGCACTGCAATGCGTATTGGTACGAATCACGGTTCACTTTCTGATCGAATTTTAAGTCGTTTTGGTGATACTCCGGAAGGAATGGTGGAATCGGCAATGGAGTTTATCCATATTTGCCAGAAAAATGACTTCCATGACATAGTTATTTCCATGAAAGCCAGTAACACTTTGGTGATGGTGCAAGCCTATCGTTTTTTGGTGGCGAGAATGCTCGACGAAGGAAAAATTTATCCTTTGCATTTAGGAGTAACTGAGGCTGGAGATGGTGAAGACGGAAGAATAAAATCTGCTGTTGGTATAGGTGCTTTATTGGAAGATGGATTAGGAGATACCATTAGGGTTTCACTAACAGAAGTTCCAGAAGCGGAAATTCCTGTTGCTGAAAAACTTGCAGAAAACTATAAAAACGATGGTATTCAAGAGTTTAAAAAAGACCAGCAACTTCCTTATGACCCTTTAGAATATAAGAGAAGAGCAGCTATGGAAATCACCAATATCGGTGGTAAAAGTCATCCTATTGTTTTTGCTGATTTAAGTGAAAAAGAAACGATTTCTCCAGCTAACTTTTTTGGATTTGGATACAATTATTCTAAAACTTTAGATAAATGGACAATGCAAGATTTAGCCGCTGATTATGTTTTTATTGGTGATAAATCTGTTGATTTTGAAATTCCAGGAATGTTAGGAGTTGTTTCCAATGCTGATCATTGGGAGAAAAACTATTCAAGTAAAAAACATTTTTATCCACTTTACAATGAAATTCCAGCAAATGGATTCAAACATAAAACTTTGAATTTCTTGTATTGGAATCCAAAAAACACCGAGGAAATTGACAAGATTCAATTCCTAAATGACGTGGTTTTGATTATTGAAGCACCAACAGAAAACTTCACACAAGTGATGCGTAATTTTTACCGTACTATGGTGCTGCATAATATCGATTTACCTGTCATTCTAAAACATACAACTTCTACAAAAGATTTGGAAGCATTTCAATTGTGGCAAGCTACAAAAATTGGAAGTGTTTTAATTGATGGATTTGGTGATGGAGTATGGGTAAATTCAACAGAAAAGATCTCTCCACAACTCATTAATACCACAAGTTTTGGAATTCTTCAAGCAACAAGAACGCGCATCTCTAAAACAGAATATATTTCTTGTCCTTCGTGTGGTAGAACCTTATTTGACCTGCAAGAAACAACTGCGAAAATCAGAAAACATACTTCTCATTTGAAAGGATTAAAAATTGGAATTATGGGCTGTATCGTAAATGGCCCTGGAGAGATGGCAGATGCAGATTATGGTTATGTTGGAACACGCCCCGGGAAAATCCATTTATACAAGGAAAAAACTGTCGTAAAGAAAAACGTACCCGAAGAGGAAGCCGTAGAAGCCTTAATACAATTGATTAAAGAAAATGGAGATTGGGTAGAACCGAGGAAGGAGAATTAAAGTAAAGATTCAAAGATTGTTTTGTTGCCTTCGACAAGCTAGTCAACGAAGGAAAACCCCGTTGACTAGCTTGTCGAAGGCACAGGATTCAAATTGAAAAAAAATATATTTCATTAAATTGTAGATAAAGCATACTGCCTAATGCTTATGGCTGATAATTGAGAGATTAACTCCGTTGAGGGCTAAAGCCGTTGAAATTTTAAGGACTTAAACAACAAAAAACACGAGTATAAGCTCGTGTTTTTTGTTGTCTTTTCGTCTAGACAAAACAATCTTTACTCAGTCAAAACAAAGTTAATTGGCATTCTTGCCACAGATCGAACTTTCTCTCCATCCAATAGTGCTGGCGTCCATTTAGGCATATTTTTAACAACTCTCATGGCCTCAGTGTCCAAATCCCTAGAGATTCCCTTTAGGATTTTAATATTGCTAATAGAACCATCTTTATTGATTACAAATTCAACAAAAACCTTTCCTTGCTCTCCGTTGTCCATTGCTGATTCAGGGTATTTAACGTTGGCGCTAATATACTTCATCATTTCAACCGTTCCTCCTGGAAAAGTAGCCGACTCATCGACATCCTCATAAATCTTTTCAGTGTTTTTCGCGTCCTCAGAACTCTGTAGAGCAATTGGAACTTGTGAGAAAAGAAATACTGGAATTAATAATAATACACTTAAAACTACTTTCATTTTTATTTGATTTAATTAATGCCAATTCTGAGTTCCGACAATTCATCGGGCGATTTAGGAATTGGCATTAGGTTAATACTATTGTTAGCTGACTATAGCGAGTGGTTTTTAAATCTACTAATTCCTCTATAGTTTTTGGGAAATAAGATAGCACTTCACTGTTTATCAACAACAAACATAAAGTATATTTTTCTTTTAAAAGAATAAAACAATAAATATTCGATTTAAAATAAACAAGTCTAAGGGATGGGTTGAAAAATCACTTCTTCATTTTGTTTCTTTCCTCCTTTCTTGATTTTCTATTTGAGTTTTCCAAAACAAAATTGATAGGAACCCTACATTTTGATCTCACCTTCTCTCCATCTTTTTCCGCAGGAATCCAATTAGGCATTAAACCTATGACACGCATAGATTCATTATTTATCTCTTCAGAAACTCCTCTTAAAACTTTTATTTCTTCAATAGAACCATCAATATTCACAATAAACTCAATGAAAACCTTTCCTTGCTCATTATTAATCATTGCTTCTTCAGGGTAAACAATAATTTTAGCCAAAAACTTCGACATTTCTATTCTACCCCCAGGAAACTCAGCTTCCTGATCAACTTCTTCATAGATTTTTTCTTTTGCTGTTGCAACATTTGCTTCGGTCGAGCCTTGCTGAGAGAAAAGCACCATTGGAATTAATAAAAATATACTTAAAATTACTTTCATAATTATTGTGTTTTTAATGAATAATCCTGCTAAATATCCAACCTCGATGTTTTGTGAATTCAGTGGAGAAATATTATATAAATATTAATCAGCTATAACTAATTTACACAAAATTCTGTTCTTTAAAATCGAATTGTTAATCAAGTTTTAAGTGACTTACAACTTAAAATGAATGGGCAGTTTATATCGCGATCGCACATCTTTTTTATTCTGCTTTGCTGGTATCCAATTGGGCATTTTACTAACTAATCTCATAGCTTCCTCATCTAATTCTTTAGAAACGCTTTTTAGAACTTTTATTTGTTCAATAGAGCCGTTTTTATTGATCACAAATTCAACTATAACTTCTCCTTCATCTCCGTTTTTTATTGCTGACTCAGGGGTACATTAAATTCTTATTAATGACCTTGTTCAACGCTTTATTACCCCTTGGAAACTGAGCTGTTTTATGCGGATATTCGTAAATATGGTTTTCTGTGTCATCAAGAAGTTCAAAATTTATCGGAAGTCGGCATCTTGCTCTCACTATTTCGCCTTTGTAGATGGCTGGAATCCAATTGGGCATGTTTTCAACAACTCTTATTGCCTCCGCATCTAGTTCAGAAGAAACTCCTCTCAAAACCTTAACCTGTTCAATTGAGCCATCTTTATTCACCACAAACTCCACAAATATTCTTCCGAAATCCCCTAGTTCCATAGAAATTTCAGGATAAACAATATTATTACCTATGTATCTTTTCATGGCTTCTATACCTCAAGGAAAAACAGCATCTCTATCTGATTTAGTGCTTTCTTGCGAAAAAATGAGAAAGGGGAGGAAGAGGAGTAATGTTATAAATAGTTCATAATCTCTTTTTTTTTGCTAATCTGTTAAAATAAAATTAATTGGAATTCTACATCTTGCCCTAACAATTTCCCCCTTCCATTCTGCTGGAATCCAATTGGGCATAGCTTTTACTACTCTTTTCGCTTCTTTATTTAACCTTCTGTAGGGTCCTTCTAATACTTTCACTTTTGTAAAAGAACCATCCTTTTCAACGATAAACTCAACAAAAACACGGCCTTGCTCATTTTTCAACAACGATTTTTCAGGATAAATTACATTCTTAGCTATAAAATTTTTCATAGCGGAAATACCTCCTGGAAATTCAGCCTCTTTTTCTGGAATGTCAACAATTGATGAATCTGCTTTTTCTTGAGAGAAAGTAAAAACCGAGATAAATACGAGAAAAAACAGAATAGATTTCATTATAAGTGCAGTTTATGAAGTGTATTTTACAAATATAGGAAAACGATTTTACTGAAAATGTATTCTGATAGGCAAAACTCCTTTCGATCTTACTTTTTCACCGTTAACCTCTGCTGGAATCCAATTCGGCATGTTCTTTATTACTCTGATGTATTCCTCATCTAGTTCTTTTATGCCTTCTTTCCTTGCTTTTACCTGCTCAATGGAACCATCTTTATTGATTACAAACTCAATAATAATCCTCCCGTTTGGTATGGTTTCAAATTCCATTTTGGGATATTCTAAGTTTTCACTAAAATATTTCATCATTTTAGCTAAACCACCTGGAAAACTAGCTTCTTTGTCTGGGTAATCAACAATCGATGTGTCTTTTTCTTCTTGAGAAAAAAGTAAAAAAGAAGAAGAAAAGAGCAATATTAAAACAAGTTTCTTCATTTATTAACATGTGAAGTTATAATTCCAAGTCTAAATATACAGAAAGCATTATAACATTACGATATTCTTTAAAGGAAAATTATTGAAGGGATGTGGACGATCTGCCATGAATGGGCTAAGGAAAATCTTGAATATTACAGGGACGGTTTGCAAATTGTCCCTACAATATCCATAAAGCATCTCCTTCCAAACTCAACATTTTACCCCCATTCTGTTACAAAACTTAGAGCTAAGTCCATAAATCGCCTACATCCCAAACAACATTTCTACATCATTCTTATCAAACGTTTTCTTCTCTGTATCCACACGGATAATATCAGCAGCAACGGTTTTCTTCTTGTCTTGTAATTGAACAATTTTCTCTTCGATGGTGTCTTTACAAATCATGCGGTAGGCCATTACTTTCTTGTCTTGACCAATTCTATAACAACGGTCGATGGCTTGACTTTCAACAGCTGGATTCCACCAAGGATCGATTAAATAGACATAATCTGCTTCTGTTAGGTTCAAACCTGTTCCTCCAGCTTTCAAACTGATCAGGAACACACGGATGTCAGCGTTGTTTTGAAAATTGTTGACTCTTTCCTCACGATTTCTTGTTTGACCATCCAAGTACTCGAAAAGTATCCCTTCTTGCTCTAATCGCTCTCTAACGAGGTGGAGCATACCAACAAATTGAGAAAAAACTAAAATCTTATGGTTATTTACTTTCTGGGTTAAATGGCGCACGAGTTCATCCAGTTTGGTGGATTCATTGCCATAGTCCTTTTTTTTGTCTGCAAGGGCTGTTGAATTACAAATCTGACGCAGCTTTGTTAATCCTTGAAGAATATACATCTGAGATTTGTTGATTCCTTCATCCTCAATTTGCTCTTGCAATTTCTGTCTGAAATACTCTTTGAAATGATCGTAAACCTTTCGTTGCGCCTTTCCCATTTCACAATAAATTACCACCTCTGTTTTCGTTGGAAGTTCCTTTGCTACTTGAGCTTTCGTTCTTCGCAAAAGGAAAGGGTTAATCATTCTCGCCAATAAATCAGAAGTATATTCGTCCTGATCTCTATCAATCGCCTCTGAGAATGTAGATTTAAAATGCTTAATACTTCCAAATATCCCTGGATTTAAAAAGCTAAACTGACTGTACAAATCGAAAGTATTGTTTTCAATTGGTGTACCTGTTAATGCTAATCGGTTTTTACTTTTTAATAATCGAACCGCTTTGAACCGTTGAGACTGTGGGTTTTTAATAGCCTGGCTTTCATCGAGAATTACGTAATTGTATTCTATTTTAATGTGCTCCTCAATGTCTTTGATGATAGAACCATAAGTAGTTAATACCACATCGTGTTTTGGAATATCTTTATGTAATTCATGTCTATTGGGACCAATAAAACTCAAAACCTTTAATTTCGGCGCAAACTTCTCCAATTCGGCAAGCCAATTAAACATTAATGAAGTTGGCGCAATAACCAAGTGGGGTAGGGCAGTTTCTTTTGAAGGTAAATTCTTTAAATATTGAATAAACGCAATCGTTTGAAGGGTTTTTCCTAATCCCATATCATCAGCAAGACACCCACCTAACTGATTTTCGTGTAGAAAAACCATCCAATTTAAACCTTCATGCTGATAATCTCTCAACCTTGCTTTGATTCCTTTCGGTTTAGGAATTGACTTTAATTCTTTAAGGTTGGATAATCGCTTTTTCTTCTCGTACAGTTCTTCTAAAAATTTAGGAGTATTTGTTTCTGCTTCATACAATTCATCGATGATGTTAAATTGAAAGTTTGAAATCTCAATTTTATCCTTCTTTACATTACCTAGTTTAAAGTACTTCTTGTACTTTTCAATCCATTCTTTAGGTAAAACTCCAATAGAACCATCTTTTAGTTCAACATAATTTGTTTGTTTAACAATAGATTTCTGAATCTGCTTTAAATCAACAGTTTGACCCCCGAATTCAATCTTAATTTCCATGTCAAACCAGTCAGTTCCAGAACTTAATCCTATTGAAAACGACGGTTTGTTTAAATTATAACGAATTGATTCTAAAGAGTTTAACCCGAATACTCGGATCTTTTTAGATTTTAATTTATCAATAGTTTCCATCAACCACATGGATTCTAAGGCCTCTTCAATAGTTAAATAGAAATAATTAGATTGGTGTTCAAATTTCGGATGTAAATCCCTAAAATCAGCTAGAAATTCACTTTCAAACTCCTCATCTCTCGATTGAAAAATTAATTTCTCTTTATCCTCCCAAATTTTCTCTTTACTTTCTGGAGATACAAGAGCCTCGCCATATTGAACTAAAGGTTGAAGAACAACATATTCACCTTCTTCGTCAGATAAATAAACATGCATTTCTATGTCAAGTTCTTCCTCAATTTTAGCCGACTTAATAGCTGAATAATCGATTTCAAAAACCCTTGAAAACGGTTCGATAACTTTTTCTCTTAAATGGTCGATCCCTTTATCAATTACATTGAGTTGAGGTCTATCAACCGCTCGCAATAATGAAAAGGCAATTTCAGGGTTGTTAATCACATAAAATTCATCATTCAAAGCAATCCCAAAAGGAGTAATAAGAAGTTTAGATGATGCCACACCGTAAGTATGATTGTCTATTATAACCTTAAAATCAAGTTGATAAAAAGGTTTTTTGTTCATGATTTTAAGAATCGGTGTAATCGCTTCTTCTCTAATCTTTAATTCTGTAATATGCTTTTTAACAAAAGATTTACGATTAGAACGCACATATAAAATCTGATTTGGATGAATTTCAACGATAGAGGAGAAGATAGCAATTTGTTTTTTGATATTTTCTAAACTAAATTCATTATAGTCTTCATAATCATAAGTATCAGCTAATTGAATTCCCTTTGTAATCAAGGATTGTTGCCTTTTATCTTCTATAAGTGACAAAGCTTCAGAGAAATTATATTCATTTATTATGCGGAATTTAGTCGAAAGCTTGGTCTTCGATTTATCCAATTTTCCAAAGAAAGGAAATACACGTGAGACCTTGTTTTTATACTTCACTAATCCAATTGCTACACCATAAGCGGCTTTATCTTCAGCTGGAGTAGGTAAGAAAAAATCCTTTCTATCTTCGCTAAACAATTCAAAAATGGAATCATCGTCTCCTACAATATTGCTGATTTTTTCTATGACTTTAATGCCTTGAGAGGAAATTTCCATCTCAAAAACCTGGTCAAATTCAAGAAAGCCATCAAATTTAGAAGCCTCTAAAGTCCTTTGTTTAAAACGTTCTATAAAGTTATCAGTAAAATAATCCTTCCCGAATTTCTTAAAAAACTCTTTCAGAAAAACCATTTTATGAGAACAAGGAGTTCCAGATTTACAAGAACACTTTAAAGCCAATAACTCATTTGTACTGTTATAAGTGAGAGAAAGATGGAAGTCTGTGCGAAAATCAGAAAAAACTCCTTCAATTTTATTTTTACTTACAGAAGTGAAATTCATCGGACTGTAATAGTTTGTCCGATTTGAAAAACTTAATTTATTCAGTTCATCTATATCAATAATTCCATTTTCATGTGGAATTGCAGTAATAGGGGAGATGAACTTTTTCTTTTCAATGATTGGAGACATGTCAACAGTTTCCCTTTCTATTAAGGATACTAATTTTTCAATAGAAGCCACTTCGTGTTTACAAATTCCAGGGCCACTGTACGGACAGCTGCATGAAGTTCTGATACTATAATAATCTCGCAAATTCAGATACACATCATAAGGTTCAATTTGTGAACCACTGCATTCGAAAAGAAAAGTGTTTTCTTTATTTGAAATCAATGATGGATAATAACCAAAGGATCTTCCAATAACTTCGAATTTTGCATTCTTGTTAATATACTCTCTAAGTTTATCTACAATGATTTCATTTTGACTTAACATCAATTTTTTTAATTTAAAAAATAAAACTAGGAATTTCCATTATTCAAAACAACCTCAGTTTATAATCTTGAAATAATAAAATGGAATATCAAAGATACGAATTGATTTTTGTGGTGAGTTAATCAATATTCTTAAAATATAAAATGTCTGAACAGATTATTCTTAAAAAGGCTGAAATTTGTCAAAAAACACCCCTCCAAAATCTTACGATCGTGGATTTTTGAATATAATCTATCACAAGAGAAAAAACAATCGATTTAAACCCGTTTAAAATGCAAAAAACGAGTCAAAACTCGTTTTTGCATAAAAACCAAACTCTATTTTACATTATTGAACTCAGTTTTTTCAAAAACCAACAGATTCTAGTGTCTTTTTTCAAAAACATAAACTTGACTTGAGTATCCATATTTTTTTGCTTTCATATTTGAAATCCATCCACGAAAAACTCCAAGCAATGAAAATCGTCCTTTATATTTTTCAGAAAGCATAGAAACATAATACGAATCATACTTCATTGGAATTACTTTTTTAAGGTCGAAATTGAAATCCAAAAGTAATCGAGAAATATCATTTTGTTTAAAATGGTAGAGGTGACGAGGAACATCATAAGCTGCCCAATATTCTTTATAATACTTAGCATCGTATGAGTTCATATTAGGAACAGCAATAAAAAGTTTACCGTTGCTTCTCAAAATTTCTTCAATGCGTTTTAAGTCTTTTCTTAAATCATATACATGTTCCAGCACATGCCACATCGTAATCACATCAATACTGCCAACATCAATACTGTAAAGTTCCTCTTGAGAACTACTTCTTACGTGATTGTTTTTATGAGCGAAATTTCGGGCGTCGGCATCCGGCTCCAATCCAACTCCATTAAATCCACTGTCATTAGCAGCCTTTAAAAAGTGCCCTGTTCCAGATCCAATATCTAACAAACATTTCCCATCTGTTTCGTTACGCACCCATTTTACTTTCTCTTTTAAAGTAATCCCACGCACAGTATTGTATAGAAAATTAATCACTCCCTTTTTATTTGAGCTGTGTGAAATATATTCCTCCGATTTGTAATAATCACCAATTTTATTAGTCGCAGGAATAGGATTCGTAAAGTGAAATCCACATGAATTACATTTCACAATCTTAAACACTTCTTGTGTTATCATGTGGTCTTTGACCTCAAGAAAATCTTTAAAATAAGTCTCTTCACAAACCGGACAATTTCTAATGGAATTCATTTTTTAAAATAATTATATATGTTTCACGTGAAACTAACGCCCCAAATATATCAAAAGAACATTCACATCACTAGGTGAAATACCGCTAATTCGTGAAGCTTGCCCTATTGTACTTGGAGCAATAATGGACAACTTATTAACCGCCTCGGCACTTAGACTACTAAGTTTATCATATTCAATATCATCTGGAATAACAACATCTTCAAGGCGATTTAACTTATTAGCAACATCTTGCTCTCGGCTAATATAACCTTCATACTTTAACTGTATTTCTACCTGTTCCAATACTTCCTTACTTAAATCCTTTGTAAGCTCTCTTAATTCCTCACTCATTTCTAACATTTGAGAAATCCCTAAATTCGGACGGGTTATTAATTGAATAAGTTTCACCTGCTGATTAATCGCTGAGGAGTTTAGTTTTTCAAGAATTGGATTCGCTTCTTCGGGAGTAACACCAATTTTAGACAGCTGTTTCTTTAAAAATTGAATAGAATCTGTCTTTTGTTTAACCATTTCCATACGCTCATCTGAAATCATTCCAATTACATGAGCAATAGGAGAAAGTCTTAAATCGGCATTATCCTGACGCAATAGAATTCTATATTCGGCACGAGAAGTAAACATTCTATATGGCTCTTCTGTACCTTTGGTAATTAAATCATCAATCAACACAGCAATATAAGCGTCAGATCTATTCAAAATAAAAGCATCCTTTCCTTGAATCTTTCTGGCTGCATTTATACCTGCCATTAACCCTTGACAAGCTGCCTCTTCATAACCTGTAGTACCATTAATCTGACCAGCAAAATATAATCCTGAAATTAACTTTGTTTCCAGCGTATGCTTTAATTGAGTAGGAGGGAAGTAATCATATTCGATAGCATAACCTGGTCTAAACATCTTCACTTCTTCAAAACCTGGAATGGTTTTTAAAGCTTTTAATTGAACTTCTTCAGGCAAACTTGTACTGAATCCATTTACATAAATCTCAATAGTATTCCACCCTTCTGGTTCAACAAATATTTGATGCCTTTCTCTTTCTGCAAAACGTGAAATTTTATCTTCAATACTCGGACAATATCTGGGACCTTTAGACTTAATCGAACCATTAAACATTGGACTACGATCAAAACCTGTTCTTAAAATATCATGAGTTTCTTGATTTGTGTAGGTAACATAACATGGTCTTTGAGTGGTTAAAGCTTGTGTTTCATCTGTGAAACTAAACTTACTCGTCACATCATCTCCACCCTGCACTTCCATTTTAGAATAATCCAATGAACGTCCATCTACCCTCGGAGGAGTACCGGTTTTCATTCGACCAGCCTCAAAACCGAGTTTAATAAGGTCTTCTGTAATACCGGTTGAAGCACCTTCACCAGCACGACCACCACCGTAGTTTTTTTCACCCAAATGAATTAACCCGTTTAAAAAAGTACCACTAGTTAAGATAACAGTTTTACCAGAAATCTCCATACCCATTCGGGTTTTAACCCCAGTAACAGCCCCATCTTTGGTCGTAATTCCAACAACCATATCCTGCCAGAAATCTACATTTAGATTAGACTCCAACATCAACCTCCATTCTTCGGCAAAGCGCATACGGTCGTTCTGCGTTCGTGGAGACCACATCGCAGGACCTTTACTCATATTCAACATTCTAAATTGGATAGCCGTTTTGTCTGAAATAATTCCAGACCCTCCACCTAAGGCATCAATCTCGCGCAAAATCTGTCCTTTTGCAACACCACCCATAGCAGGATTGCAGGACATTTGCGCAATGGTATTCATATTCATTGTAACAACAAGGGTAGAAGCCCCAAGTTTTCCTGCTGAATTTGCGGCTTCACAACCAGCGTGCCCAGCACCAACAACAATAACATCATATTCTTTTAGCATAACTATCTTGTTTCACGTGGAACAAAATTACAACAGTGCTAGATAGTAATCCTCTTTTTTTCGCATTATCTCGATTTCTTTTGGCGTTTTATCACCATAACCACACAAATGGAGCAATCCATGTACTAAAACACGATTCAATTCTGTTTCACGTGAAACATTATACTCTTTCGCGTTTTCTTCAACTCTATCCAGACTAACTAATAAGTCGCCACTTACGATGTTTTGAACACAATAATCAAAGGTGATTATATCTGTATAAAAATCGTGCCCTAAAAATTTAATATTCTGATCCAACAACCACTTATCATCTCCTAAAACAACAGTTAATTCAGCAAGTATTTTACCTTCTTGCCTTACGATGCTTTGGAACCAGCTTTCAACATGCGACAGATCAGGTGCGTTAACTTCTAGTATTTGAAAATCTATCATTTTAGATTAGTAAATGTTAGTGTTACTTTAGAACCGTTGTCTTCAAAATCTACTTTATCTGCAAGTGATTTCATTAGAAATATTCCACGTCCACTTTCTTTTTCAATATTTTCTGGAGCGGTTGGATCAGGCAGATTATCAAAAGCAAAACCTTCACCATTGTCTTTAACGGTAAAGCAAAGTTCATCTGAATTTTGTTTCACAGAGATAATAACGTGTTTTTTTATATCCTCTAAATTACCATGTTGAATCGCATTATTCACAGCTTCTGTTACAGCAATCAAGATATTACCATAATGATCATCGTGTACACAATTGTCGCGACAAATTGTATCAACAAGGGTTTCTGCAATACTAATGTTTTTCACATCCGACGTAAAGGATATGGATTCAATATTTTTATAACTTGCTTCCATCAATTAATTTATAACAAACACTAAACACGTTTTTAGTTAACATTCAAAAAATAGGCGTTTGCCTTCTCTTTATAATATCTACTGAAAGACGGATCCAATGTTCTTAGTAACTCAATTTGTTTTTCTTTCTGATTCTTATACTCTAAGAATTCAATTTGGTTACCAATCTCTTGATCTTTTCCTAAATTACTTTCACGCTCTTCATCCAAACCTCTCTCTTGCATCGCTTTTTCGCTTTCCAAAAGACGGGTTAAAATATTCTGTTGACGCTCTATTAACTCAGTAGTCCATTCTTTATTTATCAATTTTTCTTCCTGCTTTTCTAACTCTTTCAAAAGATCGTTAAGTTTGTTTCCATCACCACTTCCATCTTTATTTAATTGCTCGCGTAGTTCTTGAAGTTTCTTTTGCATAGCGTTTTGCTGAGCAGCCATTTTAGCGGCTTGCTGAGAATTCATCGGAAGTAATCCACCTTGTCCACCAGGTTTTGAACCACCCGGATTAGCACCCTTTTTCATATCATTCAACTGCTTCTTGATCATTTCCTTCATGCTCTCCATGTCTCCAGCACCTTGCCCAGGCTTACCCTTTCCAGGCGAACCTTGCCCGGGCTTATTGCAACTCTTATCTCCTTGCATACCTGCCAGACTCTTCTGTGCACTCTCCAATGTCTCATTTAAGAACAAAGCTAGGTTATTGATACTCGTCATAGCGAACTGTTGTTTAACCCCCAATTGACGATTCTCACGCTCTCCAATATGTGATGGAATGTATTTATATTGTTTTTCGATCTCACCAAGCTCCTGCTCAATAAACGAGGCAATCTTTGGAATACGATCTGCTAAGGCACGCAGACTATCTTTAACAGGTTTTAAATTATCGATAATTCTGCGTTGATTTCTTCCGAGTGCTACAAACTTTGGATCATAGATATCAGTTGTTTTAAACTCTTCCATATTATCCTCTTGATCAAAACTCAGGCGAATAAGGTTTTCAAGCAAAGCCCTTAAAGATTTTAAATCTTCTTCTTGTTGCTCTTCTTGACTCTCTTGCATTTGAGCAGCCATTTGCGAAGCCATTTCCTCCATTTTCTCACTGGCCTTTTTTTGCTTTTCACCAGCAGAAGACTTCTTATCGTTATCAATATCTTTTTTTGCGTCTTTCATTTCCTTTTCAACCTCATCGGCTGCTTTGTCTAAATCATCTAAAGAAAATGGGCGGGCAAGTTCTTCATTTTTCTCCAACATATCTTCCAAATCTTTTTTAACATCTTCAAACTTCTTGTTCAAATCATCTTGCTTTTTGGAAGCGTCTTCTTTGTTCATTCCATTGTCAATATCTTCTTTCAATTTGTCTTGATCCTTTGCTAATTGCTCCAATGATTTCTGAAGATCTTCAACACGTTCCTCAACATCCATTTTCTTTAACATTTCCATAGTTCGGTCCAATTGACGATCCATTTCTTCAGCAGTCATTTCACCTTCCTCCATTTTTTCCATAAGGTCTTTGGTATTGTTTTGCTTCATCATTTTTTCTAATTCTTCAAGCAATTTCTTTAACTCGTCATCCATAATAGATTCTAATAAGTCTTCTAGTTCCTTCTGCTTTTCCATTAGTTTTTCATTCATCGGACTCAACTTAGCTTTCTCCTCAAATGAAGATTTCATCTTGTCTTTTAATTGCTCTATTCGATTTTTTAATGACTGTTGTTGCTCTTGTAAACTCTCCACTTGTTTTTGCTGTTGCCAAGAAGAATTTTTAGAATTTGCTATCTCTTTCTTCAGACGATTGATTTGTTCTTTAAATTCCTGACTTTCTCTAATGAGTTCTTTTAAATCCTCTTTAGCACTGTCTTTTTCATCTTTGCGTTGTTCTTGCAGCTCATCCAATGATGGACTCTTGTGCTGGAATACACTTGACTTAGTTGATTTCGGTCCGTTGATACCATCGTTGTCATAAACTGTAAAATAATAAGTAACGTTATCCTCCAATTCTAAGGGCAACTGATCAATATTAAAATTCATGGAAAAAGGAGACTGTGTTCCGCTAATTCCAGGAACTGAAATTGTTTCCTTGATTTCTTTCCCATCCTTTTTACGAATCGTATAGTTAAAAACTACGCGAGTTAAACCGTAATCGTCTTGAACATTTCCTGAGAAATAGATTCTGTTTTTTTGAATAGAGTCGCTTTTAGTGGTTAAAGTTATACTTGGATATTGATCTTTAATAATATCTATATAATACTGAGTAGAATCAAATGTTTCTATTTCTTGATTCTCTAAAATAAAAGATAGGGAAGAGGACTGAATAGCCTTTTGATGAAATCTAAAACCAGATTTACCTTCGAAGACAATTGAAGTATCAGATGAAATAATCTTTAAAGATTTGGTGTTTTTTGTAATTCCGTTCCAGGTCAATTGTGTTCCTTCTGGTAAAATCAGATCACCTGGGTTTTCGATAGATTCTGAACTACGATTCAAATAACTAGGGTAATCTATATCTACTTTCAAATGTCCCAATGAAGTTCTTTTAACTACATCAACAGTGAATGTTTTTGAAACAGCGTTTGCAGCTTTAAAACGAAATGGTAAATCATCGTTCAAATTACTTAAAGTATAGGATGCTTTATTCTTTGCTATTTTATCCATTAAAAAAGTGCCTTCATCGCTTTCCAAATAAACACGTTCTGGCAAGGCTTTTCCTGGATACGGTGTTAGTGTTACTTCAATTTTAATTGCACTTCCTTCTTCGACCATAAGTTTTTGGTTGTCCAATTCAAAAGTGAAATCTGGAGCCACTTCAAAAATTTGGTTGTATTTAATTAATCTTTGGGTACTGTCGCTAAAAAAGTTTGGAACCATAATTCCAACTAAAACAACCGTGGTTAAAACAGGGATGAAATAACGTAAGAATTTCTTGTTAGCAGAATAATCAATCGCTGAGGCAAAGCTTAAAGTGTTAAGTTGTTTTGAGTTTTGTTGAATACTTGCTTTTAAAAAATCAATATTTCTAGGATTTAGAACTGTTGCTTCTTGAAGTTGCAAAGTATTTAAAAGTCGATCGTTTACCTGTGGAAAGAAACTTCCAATAATTTGTGCTGCTTGCTGACGACTAATTCGTTTTCCAAATGAAAAAAGTCTTGAGAGGGGAACAATAAAATATTTAGTTAGAACATAAGCGTTCAAAACGATAAAGGAGAAAAACAGGAATGCACGGATAAACGAATTAAATCTTCCGATGTACTCAAGACCGCTCACCAATAAAAAAGTTGATAAGAAAATTATCGCAAAAAGGAAAAACCCTTTAATCATAAGGTTTTTATAGTACTTGCGTATAAACGCATCTACTTGGTTAATCAAATCATCAAAAGTTCCCATTTTATAGTATAATATTCAATGTTAAAGTAATATAAGTATAAAACTACGAAAAGTAGTACAATACCTAAGTAGTGAACGAATAAAAGAAAGATAAGTTTTATTAAAAAAATTGAAAGTAATTAAACGACATTGAAAACAGAGGAAGATTATGTTTTAGTAATCGTCATCAACAAGAGTTAATTAGACATATTCAACAAAAAAAATTAAATAAAACCATTTTTTAAAGGGAACACTACCTAAACGCTAAGGAATCAATTATCTTTGTATAAAAATTAGAATTTATGTCAAATAAACCAGTTCGCGTTAGGTTCGCGCCATCCCCAACCGGTCCTCTTCACATGGGAGGAGTTCGTACTGCTTTGTATAATTATTTATTTGCTAAAAAGAACAACGGTACATTTATACTTCGCATTGAAGATACAGACCAAGCACGTTTTGTAGAGGGTGCTGAAGAATATATTATTGAAGCTTTAAAGTGGTGTGGAATCACTCCTGATGAAGGGCAGGGAATTGGAGGGGATTACGGTCCTTACAAACAATCAGAAAGGCAAGCAATGTATAAACCTTATGCTGAACAATTGATTGCATCTGGGAAGGCTTATTATGCTTTTGATACTTCTGAGGATTTAGACAGAATGCGAAAACAAGCCATTCAGATGAAAATGCCGAATTGGCAATACAATTCTGTAACGAGAACTTCTATGCAAAATTCTTTGACTTTACCAGAAGATGAAGTTCAAAAAAGATTAGATAAAGGAGAGCCTTATGTAATTCGTTTTCAAATGCCACGCAATATAGATATACGTTTTGAAGATGAAATTAGAGGTTGGGTAGTTGTAAATACAAATAATCTTGACGATAAAGTTTTATATAAAAGCGATGGAATGCCAACCTATCATTTGGCAAATATTGTAGATGATCACACCATGAAAATTTCACATGTAATTCGTGGAGAAGAATGGTTGCCCTCTGCTCCTTTACATATTTTACTGTACGAAGCGTTTGGATGGGAAGCACCAAAATTTGCACATTGTCCTTTGTTATTGCGCCCTGACGGTAATGGAAAACTTTCAAAAAGAGATGGAGACCGATTAGGGTTTCCTGTTTTCCCTATTAATTGGTTGTCTAAAGAAGGAGAAAAATTTTCAGGATATAGAGAACAAGGATATTTACCTGATGCTTTTATCAATATGTTAGCATTTTTAGGTTGGAACCCTGGAACAACACAAGAAATTTTTTCACTCGAAGAAATGATTGAAGTATTCTCTTTGGAAAGAGTGAGCAAAGCAGGGGCAAAATTTGATGCTGATAAAACAAAATGGTTTCAACAACAATATTTACGTGCCGAATCTGAAAGTTCGTTAACAAAAATGTTACGTAATGAAGTGGGTGATAAAGTTTCAAGATTTAGTGACACATACTTAGAACAAGCTTGTCATTTAATGAAAGAACGCGCAACTTTTGTTGATGATATTTATTCTGAAGGAAATTATCTTTTCGAAAATCCAACTGATTTTGATGATAAAACAGTAAGTAAAAAATGGAAAAATGACGCAGAAGAATTGATGAAGGAATGGACAAAAGAACTAAAAGCAATTTCTGATTTTAATTCAGAAAATATTGAAACAACTTTTAAATCATTTTTAGAAGCTAAAGAAATGGGAATTGGAAAAGTACTTCCATTGTTCAGATTGGTATTGACAGGAAAAGCAATGGGACCAAGTATGTTCGAGATTTCAGCTTTATTAGGAAAAGAAGAAACATTGAAAAGAATGGAAATAAATATCCCTGAAATTGTAAAATTGAAAGGTTAAACATCATGCAGCACACAATAGAAGTTAACGGAATTAAACTTTACGCTTTTCATGGATGCTTGGTTGAAGAAAGTAAAATTGGTGGACATTATACTGTGAATATTTCAATTACAACAGATTTCTCTGCTTCTTTTCTGTCTGATGAATTAGCAGATACTGTGGATTATGTGAAAATAAACCAAGTAGTTAAAGAAGAAATGGCCATTCGTTCAAAATTGATAGAACATGTTGGATTTCGAATTAGTGAAAGATTAAAAAATGAAATTAAAGGTGTAATAAAATCACGTGTAAAAGTCATAAAACATTGTCCTCCAATAGGTGGCGATGTAGATGATGTGGCTATTATTATAGAAAGGTAATGTGAAAGATTATTTTCTTTTTTTTAGTTCAGTAAAATTTTGGCTACCTGTTAAAAGGTAGCCATTTTTTTGATTAATTAAAATAAATGATTAGTTTCGAAGAACATAATTGAAATTACGCTTATGAAAAATTTAATAAAAATTTTATTCACATTTATCATTTCTCTCTCTTGCTACTCTCAAAACATTGTACCTAAATTAGATTGGAGAGAAGTTGATTTCCCAGCTCATTTTCCTAATGGAATTATTTTTGATCCGAATACAGGTCATCAAACACAAGAAGAATCTGCCGAAGATTGGTGGTATGATATTGTTCCTATGGTTGATGAACAAGGACGGAAAAACGGCTTTATCGCGGCTGGTTATGCAACATGGCTAAACCTTAAAGTTGATGAAACTATAAATGGAGGATGCTATATTACTTTTGATATGCAGGATGAAAACTGTAATAGACCAATTACAGATGGGCAAGAAATTTCATCTAAATTGAATATGATAGGGAAATATGATTTAGCTGGAAATATGCTGTGGTGCAAAACATACAGTACCGCTGATGAAGGTGCGGTATCTGTAACTCCTACCTCAGATGGAGGTTATGTTTTTGTTGGAGGGGGTAGGGCAACTAGAAATAAATTTGGTGACGTAATCCCTCTTAATCCCTCGCAAGGAAACCCTGGCTATGACATATCCAGTTTAGGATTGTGTACTGAAAATGCAAAAAAAACTTTGGTAGGGAAAATTAATTCAGATGGAGATTTGTTATGGCTGAATCAATATTCTTTTGATGACGTAGTTAATTCCCAATCTATTAATGAAGTAGCGATAGGAAGTGATGGTTTAGATGTAATTGAAATGTTAGATGGGAAAATAAAAGTACTTGCTGTTTCAGGTGATATTAATAGTACAAATGATAATAAATTTTTCTTATTCAATTTAGAAGCAAACGGAGAACTGATTCCTAACTCTAGAAAATTAATAGGTGAGGATGGGTATGTAATGACTCCTAGAGATATCGATAGCGATAATAATGGTAATTACTACATTTCTGGAGGACAAAACATGACTACAGGAAATAATAATACTGATGCTGTATTATTTAAAGTAAATGATGACAATGAAATTCAACCATTTTCTAACTACCCTTTTTCAGGCTCAAAAGCCTTAATTAGATATAATACAAATCCAAACACCAACAAACATCATGTAGGACAAGATGTTAGAGTTTTGGATAATGGTAAGATTGCTTGGTCCTTAACTGAAGACTGTACTGGATGTAGATATTCAGGTACAAATATAGGTCAAGGTAAAGTAATGCTATTTGACCCTTCTAATTCAACATTTTCATGGATTGATATCCAAAGCATAAACTCTTTTGGATTTAATGATATAAGAGCATTTGACCTGAAAATGGGGCTTACAGAAACTTACGATGGTGGGTTTGCGTTAGTAACTTCAGTTCAAAGTGAGGAATTAACAGTTACGACATCTCCATTTGACGACTTTATTACGCAATTAGATGATTCAATTACTGGGAAGGATTGTGCATATGAGTTTGCAAATGATGAAATTAAAGTCTGGAATACTGATGCTTATGTGGCGAAGTTTGATGGAAATGGTAATTTACTTTGGGATAAAACTTTCGACTCGGATGATCAAGCTCCTGCAGCACACCCGGGCGATATGAAAAAACAAGAATGTCTTTATAGAATTGCTGAAGCTGAAGATGGTAGCCTAGCAATCGTAGGAAATACAAGTCATAACATTGATGATTATTATATCGCGAAAATTGGATCAGATTGTAATTTGAATCAATACTTTCATATTCAACCTGAAGAAGGTGAGACAGAAATGGTTTTCGACTCTCCTAACCAACCAATCATATTAAATACAACTACCTATGGAAACTACATCCGTATGAAAGGTAAAATAATAATCAAAGAAAATACTACCGTTATTATTGATGGACTTAGGGTTGAATTTGCTGACTCTAGAAAGTCTGATATGGTGACCAAGTTAATTGTAGAAAGAGGTGCTAAATTAGAACTTAAAAATGGTGCTAAATTAACTTCTATTACCGATTGTCCTGGGAGTATGTGGGACGGTGTAGAAGTTTGGGGAAACAAAGACGAGGTTCAGTCAGAAACTAACCAAGGTAAAATGGTGATAAATAACTCAACCATTGAAAATTCCATTTTCGGTGTTACGATGATTAGAAGAATTGGTTGGGACAAACAACCTGAATATGCTGGTGGTATATTAATCGCTAATAATTCAAATTTTGTCAACAATGTCCGTTCAGTAGAATTTGGACCATACATCCATTATAATTCATCCTCGACACCAGTACAAAATGCCTCTCAAATTATCGAATGTAATTTTACTGTAGATGGATTGAACGATCCTGAACAATATTACGGTTACAATAGCAATAATGAATTAAAACCTAGGTCACATGATGCTTTCATATATCTTGACGGTATATATAATGTGAAAATCCAAGGAAATAATTTCACTAACAATGACCCAATTGCTGAAGGTGCATTTAGAGGAAAAGGAATTTATGCTTGGAACAGTACTTTTAAAGTAGTGGATTATTGTTTAACCAATCCTCCATTCGGACAACCTTGTCCTGTTGGAGATAGAATACCTAACGTTTTCGAAAATCTTTATAACGGAATTCATGTGCGACCAATGGGCTCCTCTGCGGGGATTTTAATTAAAGAAAATGAATTTAAAAATAATGACTTTGGTATCGTTTTCGAAGGGTCTCACAACTTTGCAGACATTCATTCAAATAGTTTTCGTATTGATGAAAACATAGCTATTCCTTTTCAAGCCAATGGTGGTATATATTTAGAATCTGCTTCTGGTTTTAAAATTGAAAACAACACATTTGAAGGAATTACGCAGTCTGTTGCAGGATATAGCAATGGAATTCACATTGGAAACTCTTCTTATATCACGGCATCTGAAGTATATAGAAATGAATTTGATTTACTCGACATAGGAATACAATCTACAAAGAATAATCTTAAAATGGAAGTGGATTGTAATACTTTTACCCATTCTAATGATGGGATAGATTGGCATAATGCGGCAGATGGCTTAGTTAATGACCAAGGATTGTGTGATCCGTTTGACCCTGAAGCTCCTCAAGCCAACTTTTTTGGAGGTTCTTATTCACAAAGTTCAGATTATCAAATTTTCAACCAAGGTGCAGAATTTGAATATTCTTCTTATTCTGATGTTAATTACTTGCCCCAAAATAGTTTTGTGCAAAATGTGATTATTGAGAATTGTATCTCTACTATTACAGATTTCGAAGAAGTTTGTCCTTCAAGAATACCTAAATTAACTTTTGAGGAACATGAGGAAGTACTAGAACCATTATTTATTTCAATTGGAGGAATCAATGACGTTTTTGATCATATTGAAAATACTGCCTCTGGAATGATAATAAACATAAATGAAGACCCTATTGATGAAGTATATAATCTACTCATAGCAGAGTCACCTCACCTTCCAGATAATGTTTTAAATGCCTTTATCAATGAAGAAAGATTTGATGAAGTAATTACGAATGAAATTCTTAGTTCAAACGTTCCGCTTTCTCCAGAAGTGCTTAATACATTAATTTTAAGTCACAAAATCACAGACCAAGATTTATTAAAAGCACTTTTAATAAACTCAAGTTTTATGGAGGAAAGCGTATTAATAACTTTGCTTTCCGTATCACCAAGTCCTGCTGATTTTTTAATTGAAGAAGTACTCATCACAAATAGTCCGTTACAAGATGCAACTTTACTGGCTTTATTAACCAAAGAAAACCCCGTGTCAAATTATGTGATTCGAAATGTATTAGTTGAAAACACACCATTAAGTGCAAATGTGAATACTCAGTTTTTAGACAATGGTTATCCATCATGGGTTGAAAGTGCAATTGAAAATTCTACAGTAATAGCAAATGATCCATCCACAAAACTGATGGCAAAAACACCCTTACAAACTTTAATGCATCAAAGAGATTTTCTAAATAGCGAAGCTTCAAAAATAGTAAACAGTCAAGTACGTAAATATTTACAGGAAGATAAAATTGACTCTGCCATCATAATACTCGAATCTAGAGAAAGTGTTGAATCTTCTCTAGCCCTTCTTCCAATTTTAAAATTAAAAGGAGACACAGAAAAGCTGAACGACCATTTGAATAGTATAGAGAATGACGCAATTCAAAGAGAGTCAATTGATCCAGCTGATCCGATGGCAAAAGAAGAGCGAGCTATAGCTACTTACTACGATATTTTATTTGAAATTGAAAATAGTGTAAATGGATTTGAAAATATTACGGATAACCAAATCAATCAAATTGAATTAAAAATTGAAGAAGACATTGCCATGTCATCTAACTTTAATAATTTATTGGTTTATGCAAATGTAATTCCTGAAGAAAGGAAACTATGGAGTCCCGTTAATTTTGAAGGTGGCACTAAAAGTTCGATTCCACAAAACAACTTTGAAGTTGTGGAAAGCACAATTAAGAAAGATGTTTCATTATTGCTCTTTCCAAACCCTACCAAAGACAAACTCAACATCAATTATACGGTGGAGAATGAATCAGGCGAGTTATCAATTTCTATTTACAACATGCTAGGCAGAGAGGTTTTCCAAAAAGAATTGCTTGACCAACAAGGAAGTGTTAGAGTAAAAACTACTGAACTATCAAACGGAATTTACATCGTTAACCTAAAAAGTAATCAAGGTGTTTTAGAGACTCAAAAACTCGTCATTCAAAATTAAGTAATGTGAAGTCGTTGGTTTTCGTTAAAAAAGAACTTCACGAAAAAGCGAATGAACGACTTCACAAATTCACGAATTAACAAAACAACAAAATGTCCAAACGAATTATACTACTTTTCCTCATTCTCCAACTGTCTTTTGGCAGTTGGTCTCAAATGGAGTTGTTTAATAAAACCTATGATTTTCATAGCGACTTTGTACCTAACGGTTGGACGGACATGCTGTTACGAAATGATACTTTAATTTTAGCGGGAGTTTCTGTACATAGTGCTTTTACAAGACTAGAGTTAGGATATTTATCACAATTGAATGGAAATAATTTAACCATTAATAAAGTTTGGACTCCAAACAATGAAAGATACATTCCGGGAATAGGAACAAATCTATGGAATGATCCTTCTACTAATAATTTATACATTACAGGTCCATTGCAAAACAATTCTTTTTATATACAAGGATTTGTTGCCCGAACAAACATAGATGGAGATTCACTTAAAGTATTTAACACTGTTTTGGACTCAACCGATATACAAGCTTCTTTTTACAATGCATCAGAAGGTACAATAACACTTGCTGGAATAAAGGCAGATAATCATGAAAGATCAGATTTATGGCTTGTAAAATATGACACCTCAGGCACATTGCTTTGGGAAAATACTTTTGGTGGTGTAGAAAGTGAAGTCTCTTATTCCTTAGACAAAACCCACGATGGAGGCTATGTTATTTCAGGATTTACACGCTCCTACGGTGCAGGAATGCGAGATGTATATGTTGTAAAAACAGACAGTTTGGGGGTTTTTCAATGGCAAAGGGTTTTTGGAGATAGCGATAACGATGTTGGATTTGTAAAAGCATTAAATAATGGGGATATTTTGGTTTATGGTGGTTATGTTGACCCTATTGCAGAAGAAACTTCATCCTTTTTGAGAAAAATTGACAGTGTAGGAAATTTAAAATGGCATAAAAAATATGGATATAGTTTAAATTTTGATGATGCATTACAAGCTATTGAAGTAATCTCTACTGGCTATCTGTTAGCAGGATTTTCAGTTGACGCCTCAGACAACAACCCCCTCGGATGGCTTTTAAAAACAGATTTCGATGGCAATGAATTGTGGAGCAGAAGATTTAGAAAACGAGACAATGACAACTATTTTCGAGATGTGTTGGAACTGCCCAATGGAGATATTATGTTGTGTGGTTTTGTGTTTTCAGAGGACACCCTCTCCCAAGATGCTTGGTTGGTGCGCACAAATTGCTTAGGTTTTGATACTTTGCCCAAAGCCAATGCAGAAGTGGTCATTTTAACTGAACGTGTTGTAAGACTTCAAAACCTGAGCAAAGCTTGGGGAAATTGCATTATTGATTGGGGAGATGGAACAAGCAATTATTTGTATGAAGATTATTCAACTTATATAGAACATACCTATCCAAACACAGAAGAACGTACAATAAAAATAACGGCAATTGCTTGTGGTGTGGAGGATACAATGAGTTTTACTGTCGTTCCAACGTTGGTAAATGTCACCAAAGAAACTTTGGATGAGTTTTCACTTTATCCCAACCCCGCTTATGAAAGCGTCACACTTCAAATCCCCGCATTTCAAGAAGGTGATTATGAAGTGTATTTTTATAATAATATAGGAAAACAAGTTCAAATAGTGGCTACTCCAATAGCAGAAGGTTATGAAATCAATACAATGCAGCTTTCTTCTGGTATTTATCAGGTGGTCTTGGTGCATAAGAATGGAGTGAGGAGTGTTAAGAAGTTGGTTGTGAATTAATAACGAGAAAAACTTGATATGAATCATTTTTCCCAGAAATCTTTCTAGCGTATCAGATTAAATTACTATATTTGCACTCCAATAAATGGTCCTGTGGCCGAGTGGCTAGGCAGTGGTCTGCAAAACCATCCACAGCAGTTCGAATCTGCTCGGGACCTCTTTAAACCCTTAACTATTAAATAGTTAAGGGTTTTTTTATTAAAAATTTTTTTAGATTAGTTTATTTCAGGAAAAAATAATTATCTTAGAAGTGCTAAAAAAAGGTTACCGATAGTAAACAATTGCTTATTTTTGCTCTAAGCTATAAAAACCAAATACTAATTATGTCTGATAAGAGTTTTATCGTCCCTCACGATTTTTCAGAGGTAGCAGATTGCGCTTTAAACCACGCAATTACAACAGCGAAGGTTGTTGGTGCTAAAATTTATGTACTCCATGTTGTTTCGAAGAAAAAAGAAATTTCAGAAGCTGAAACAAAGCTAAAGGCTGTCGTTGAAGCTCACAGTTCTAAAAATATAAAACTGATTCCGAAGGTTAGAGTAGGAACAATATTTGAAGATATTGGTCATTTTGCTGCAGAGCATCATGCTGAATTAATTTTCATGGGAACTCACGGTGCATCAGGTTGGCAACATATTGCAGGATCTCACGCATTAAAAGTAATCACACATTCAACTGTACCATTTATAATTGTACAACAGAAAAGTGTTGGTGAAAGCGGTTACGATGATATAGTTGTTCCTCTTGATTTACACAGAGAGACGAAACAAAAACTAGCAATCGTTGCGTCAATGGCTAAATACTTTAAATCTAGAGTACATGTCATTACACCAAATGAAACGGATGAGTTCTTGAAAAATAAAGTAACTGCAAATATTTTGTTTTCAAAGCGCTTTTTTGAAGAAAGAGGTATTGAAATGACAGCAACTTTAGCTCCTAGTAGTGGCTTTGATAAAGAAGTTGTAAAGCTGGCAGTTGAAAAAGATGCAGATTTAATAGCAATCATGAATCAAAATAAGAGTAATTATTTAGGTGCTTTTGGATCAAACTACGAGCAATATATGATTACAAATGATGCTCAAATTCCAACTTTAGTGGTTAATCCAATTGAAACACCTTACGGAAGCAGTGTTCTGTTTTCATAATAGTGATTGAAAGAAAACTAATAAGTTAAAACATATTTTAAAACAAAAAAGACCGCCTAGCACGGTCTTTTTTGTTTTGATAAAAAGTGTGGTAAAGAAGAATTTCTTTAATCCCAGAACTTAATCCTTATAATTATCTTCTTGTAACCTTTGCTTAATCTCTTCCAGATTCATTTTCTTCTTGTCCAAACGGGTCTCAATAGAGGTTTTGGTAAAGTATCTGTGCTTTGTGAGAAAACTCACTTGCATTTCGTCCCATTTTCTGTCACTGTCTATTTTACCGTGTTCTCTTAATTCTCTTCTTAGTCGATCTGCAATTTCATGGAAGTCATCTCTTCCTAAATAGTCTAAATCGGCATCACAGATTATTTCTTCAAGATTATTTTTAGGTTTGTGCGGAACCTGGGTAACAAAAATAAGTTCTCTAATTCTATCTATATGTGCTTCAGTATAGCCGAAATTAGGTAGGATTTCAGCAGCCATTCTTGCACCAATAGGTTCATTTCTTTCATACTGTTCTATAAATCCAGCATCGTGAAAAGAAGCTGCAGATTTCAATAAGAATAAGTCTTCGTCTGTAATTCCTTCACCAATTGCTATTCTTTCTGCTTGACGCGTTACATCTTTAGAATGATTTAAAGAATGATAATGCAGCTTTGGACTCAATTCTTTCTTCAATTTAGCCAAGATAAACCGTTCTGCTTTGTAGTAATTGATTTTACTAAAATGATGCAGATTAACGAGCTTATGGAAGGATTTATTAGGTTCTATACCTAAACCATCTATTGATAATTCAGGCTTTATTGAAATAACTTCATACATCATTATATCGACACCACTCTTGGTTTTAATCTTTCCAATTTGATTACATTCAAAATAAGGTTCAATATGATCAAAAGTGTCTTGTGTAATAGCAATTTTTTCTGGCTCACACAATTGTTCCATTCGTTGAGCTCTATTCACGGCATTTCCCCATATATCATAGGCATAACGTTTGGTTCCAATAACTCCAGCAGAGACAGCACCAGTATTGATTCCAATTCGCAGTTTCCAATAAGGTTTCCCTAATTTTATTTGCTGTTCTTTAAAGTCCAACATATAATATTTGATTTGAACCGCAGCTAAAGTTGTATTGATAGGGTTTGTTTTATTGCGAATAGGAACTCCTCCTGCACACATATAAGCATCTCCAATTGTCTTGATTTTCTCTAAATCATTCTTATCAATTATTTCATCAAATTTTCTAAAATGCATATCTAAAATAGAAACCAAATCTTTAGCATCCATTTGTTCAGCGATTTTAGAGAATCCAACAAAATCTGTAAACATAATAGAAACCATACTAAAATCACGTGCAGCAGAACGCCCATCTTTCTTTAATTGACTAGCTGTTTCTTTTGGCAATACGTTATTCAATAAGCGCTCCGATTTATCTCTTTCTCTTTCTAACTCTTCAGTTTGTAATACTAATCTTCCTTTTTGCTGTTGAATTTTCTCATTCATTTTTCGCAACTCTCGTGTTCGCTCGGCAATTTTCATTTCCAAGCGAACTTGTTGTCTTCTTTCTTTATCTATGCTTTTTCTAACGCTAAAAAGAACAAACAATCCAACAAAAAACACGATAATGGTATAGAACCACCATTGCATCCAAAAAGGCCTTTCTACTTCAATTGTTAGTTTAGCAGGATATTTTGTCCAAGTACCATTCGTTGTACGTGCATAAATAAATAATTCATAAATTCCCGGGGCAATACTGGTAAAACGCAACTCATTAGAAGCACCTAATTCTTCTTCTACATCATCGTCACCGGTCATTACGTATTTATATTCAATACGGTCAGGATTGCTCAAATCATTGGCAAAAAACCGTAGTTTTAAACTTCTTTTATTGTAAGGAATAACGATATGATCGGTAAATGCAATGCTTTGAGTTAAAATACCATTCTCTTCAGGAAAAAGAGGAACATTTTCAACTTCGATTCCAGAAAAATAAACCCTAATATTTTTATTCACTTGAAAAGCTTCGGAAGGTTTTACATAATTAAAACCTTGAATTCCACCAAAATAAATTTCTCCATTTTTAGAAACAAAACTAGCTCCAGAATTTAATTCATTACTCATCAAACCATCTTTATCTGAGAATGTAAAGAATTCTTCTGTCTTAGTGTTAAGCGCAATTACTCCTTTGTTTGTTGAAAGCCAAATGTATTTGGGGTTCTTTTTAATGGCTTCAATTCCATAAATCACATTATTAGGCAAACCGTTGGCTTTATTATATTGCTTAATTTTCTTATTGGTTTTATTAAATCTAAACAAACCATCTCCCATAGTTCCAAACCAAAATTCATTATCGTTGGATTGATAAACATCAGAAAAATAATCTTTTGTAATAGTATTTAAAGATGAAAATTCATGTTTAGTTGATGCAATAAGTTGATTATCTTTTTCTGTGATTAAATAGATTCCACCTGAAGAAGGAGCAGCATAAAAATTATTGTCTTTCTTAAATAATAACCTACATGGTCCTGGACCAATAGTATTTGATTTATGTGCTTGATTGTATAAATAATTGAATGTTCGGTTTTTATAATCCAATAAAGCAACACCTGCACGTGATCCTATTAAAAACTCGTTTTTAGTTTTGTATTCTAAAATAAAGTAAGTCATATCAAACTCTCGCGGAACATTTGGTCCATGTACAAGCTTGGTGAAATTGTAGTTTTTTGGATTATTTTTATCTATAGTTAATACATATAATCCATCCACACAACCTACTAAAAGTTCGTATTCAGAAATCACTTGAATAGTTAAAGTTGTGGAACTTTCGCTGGTATTTTCACTTCTATAATAGTGGTAATAATTGTGATTAAGCCTATCAAAGGCAGTTACTCCATGATCGGCTGCGATGTATAAATATTTTTGATTTTCAGATTCAGCAAAACCCCAAACGTTTTGAGAAGGTAGTCCTTTATTTAAATCTACAGAAACTCCAACCCCTTTAAAACCAATAAATTCAGGATTAAAACTGCTTAATCCCCGTTGAGAAGTAATCCATATTACTCCTTGATTATCTTTAAATAAATTTGTTGTCTTATTTGAAATTAGGGCACCTTTTTGAAAAACATCGGCAGAATAATTAATAACATTAATACTGTCATTTTCATCTTTAATAACTTGAAACAAACCAGAGTTTTCAGAGGCCACTAATAATCTATTTTTAGAAAGATAAAGTGCATCTAAAATATTAATGTCTTTTAATGAAGAAAAAAGGTGTTCTAGGGGAAGAAAGTTTTTGAAATTATCATCTAAATAAAAAACTCCTTCATTTGTGGCTATAACTATTTCATGATCGGGAGAGTTTATTAATCCATTAATTGTAAAGTTATCAATATTTTTTGCTTTAGGTTGAATAAGTTTTCTGTTCTTAAATTGAGCATTTGTCAATAAAACTCCTTCAAATTCAGCAACAAAAATAAGCGTATTACTCTTAAATCTAATATCAATAATTCGAGATTTAAAGGTTTGGTCATCTATAAGTTTAAAAGTAGAAGTTTTTGGGTCAAAATTAAATATTCTTCCAAAGGCAGTTCCAATCCAAATAATTCCCTTGGCGTCTTCAGCAATAGAATTAATTTCTAGTCTTTGGTTATTTTGCAATTGATAGGAAGAAAACTTTACAGAACGTGGATTGTATTTTGTGAGTCCATTATAAGTACCAAACCACATATTTCCATTTCTATCTGTAAAACTCGTAATAATATATTCGTTGGAAATATCGTATCCTTTATCAGCAGAAAAAACCTCAAAATCTTTTCCATTAAACCTGTTAATACCATCTTGTGTACCTAACCATAAGGCGCCTAATTTATCTTGAATAATACAAGAAACAGAACTCTGTGAAAGCCCTTCATTTATGGTGTAATTTTTAAACTGTATGTGATCCTGAGCCTTAAGGGATAGATAAGGCATCAGTAAAATCACATACAGCAAATAGATTTTATAAAGTAAGTTATTGTTCATTAAGTTAGTGTAAAAACACTCATTAGTTGCTCATTAATTAGCAACGTTTGATGGAGCGCTAGAATTTTGCATATCTCTATCGAACAAATATAAACCAGCTTTATCGTTTCCAATTAATTTTAATTTATCCATGATATTACGGGCTAGAGCTTCTTCTTCCAATTGCTCAGAAACATACCATTGAATAAAGTTATGCGTTGTATAATCTTTTTCGCTTAAACATGCATCTACAATATTATTGATGCTTTCCGTAACTTTTACTTCATGTTCCAATAAAGATCTAAAAATAGATTCCATTGAATCAAAGCTAACGTCTGGCTTATAAATAGCAGGAATTATAGCTTTACCACCACGTTCATTTATAAATTTGACCAATTTTAGCATGTGTTCACGCTCTTCATCACTATGTGCATATAAAAAAGATGCCGTTCCATTAAACCCTTGGTTTTCAGACCAAGAAGCCATTGATAAGTAGAGTTGACTTGAAGAGTATTCTTTTTCAATTTGATCATTTAATAACTTTTCTATTTTTTTATTCATTTTCAAAGGTTTTAAACAAAAATACGAATTAATAACAACTATATAGTGTTTCCAAGCAGACACTATAATAACATAAAGTTGATTGAATTATTTTTAAATACACAAAATACTTAACTTTTACATAATAAGAGAAGTAACTATTAACCACTTAATTCATTTATCTTTGAAGTAAAATACAATAGATGTCAAGAAAAAAAATCAAAAAGAAAGGTTTAGAAACAGCAATACGTAAGATATATGAGCGACAACCCGATCAAAAATATAACGCCACAGAAATAAGTGCAATTTTACAAATTACCGATAAAAACATGCGAAAGCTAGTTTTATCAATATTAAATGATTTAAAAAGTGAAAGTTTTCTAAATGAATTTCAAAGAGGTTACTTTATATTAAATGAAAATTTTCAAAATCAATTTATAGGAATAGTAGACTCTACATCAAGAGGAGGAGCATATATTGTAATACCTAGTCGTGATGGCGATATTTTTGTTTCTGCTGAAAATATGAATAGAGCATTTCATGGGGATGAAGTAGAAGTTGAGGTTATACGTCAGAAAAAACACAAAACAGAAGGAAGAATTACAAAAATCATAAATAGAAAGGCTACAAAATTTGTAGGAACACTAGATGTAAAAAATAAGTTTGCTTTTTTAATGCTCGATAATAATAAAATCAATGTTGATCTTTATATACCTTTAGAAAAATTAAAAGGTGCTAAATCAGGTCAAAAAGCAATTGCAAGAATGACTTCATGGCCAAAAGGAGTAGATAATCCCTTTGGAGAAATTATTGAAGTGATTGGAATGCCCGGAAATAATGATGCTGAAATGTTTTCCATCTTATTTAAAAATGAATTTGAAATAAAGTTTCCGCAAGAAGTTGTGGAAGAAGCAGAAACTGTTGGTATTGAATTAGATCCTGAAGAGGTAAAGAAACGTAAAGATTTACGTAATAAATTGACTTTCACAATAGATCCATTTGACGCTAAAGATTTTGATGATGCTTTATCTTACGAAGTTTTAGAAAATGGAAATGTAGAAATAGGAGTTCATATTGCTGATGTAAGTCAATACGTTCAACCGGGTTCAGCTATGGATCAAGAGGCTTTTAAACGGGGTAACTCGGTATATCTTGAAGATCGCGTTATTCCAATGCTGCCTGAGCAATTGTCAAATATTGCTTGTTCTCTTCGTCCTAAAGAAGATAAATACGCTTTTTCAGCTGTTTTTGAGTTAGATGAAAAAGGAACTGTTATTAAGGAATGGTTCGGTAAAACAGTTATCCATTCAGATTATCGGTTTGCTTATGAAGATGCTCAGGATGTTATCGAAGGTAAAAGCGATATTCTTAAGAAAGAAATTTTAGCAATGGATAAAATAGCTAAAACTATTCGTAAGAACAGAATGAAAAACGGAGCTTTATCTATAGAATCTGAAGAGGTAAGTTTTATTTTTGATGATGAAGGAACACCCACTGGAGTTGTTAAGAAAGTTTCGAAAGATGCCAATAAGTTGATTGAGGAATTTATGCTTTTAGCAAATAAAAGAGTAGCTTTATTTGTAGGTAAACTACCTGGAGATAAAGGTTCAAATAATCAATTTATTTACCGTTGCCACGATAAACCATCCATTGAAAAGCTTCAAACGTTCTCTGTTTTCATTCAAAAATTTGATTATGATTTAGAATTTGAAAACGTTGATAATGTTGCTCAAAAAATCAATGGATTATTGGATAAAATAAAGGATACTCCTGAATATGGTTTAATCCAAACTATGGCAATTCGTTCTATGGCTAAAGCTGTTTATCAAACCAGTAACATAGGTCACTACGGATTAGCATTTGATTATTACACTCATTTTACTTCTCCTATTAGAAGGTATGCAGATTTAGTAGTTCACCGTTTACTTTTAGATAAACTAGAAAACAAACAGAAAAACTACGGGAATAGACTGAACGAAATTTCTGAACATATTTCTGCACAAGAAAGAAAAGCTATTGAATCGGAAAGAGAATCTAACAAATTTTTCCAAGCTAAATTTTTACAAGATAAAGTAGGAGAGGAATTCGAAGGTACTGTTTCTGGTTTAGCCGACTTTGGAATGTTTGTTAGAATGAATGAAAACCATTGTGAAGGTATGATTACAATGCAGTCTTTACCAAATGATAGTTACCATTTCGACAATGATAAATTTCAAATAGTTGGAAGACGTAAAGAATCAGTATTCAATTTTGGAGACCAAGTAAAAGTGAAAGTAATAGGTGTAGACATGTTGAAAAAACAGATAGATTTGGAGCTTGTTGAATAGAGAATAGGTAGGGACGTTTGAAAATTGTCCTTACCTATCCCAAAACAAATTTGGCCCTATATGGATTTGTGTGGGTGCAATTAAATAATGAATTTATATCACTTTCATTTACATTAAAAAGTCACGACTCATTATGAATTATAGTCATGTTCTGCACTCAGAGTTGAATTAAAAAAACTTACTTCAAAATCTCAAGGTGAAGAAATGCGTTAACCTAGATCGTTACTTCAGGAATAATACATATTCCCATTTAAAAGCAAGATGTCATAATCTTACATGTAACTTCTTGATTAAAAAATGATTATGGGACAATCTTTAGTAAATAACTATTTGCATATTGTTTTTAATACAAAAGGTGTAAAAGCATTAATTTGTCCTCCTTTTGAAAAAGAACTGCATGTATACATAACTGGAATTTGTAATAATTTAGAATGTCCAGCTTTAATAGTTGGCGGTTATACTGATCATATTCATATTTTATGTAAACATTCTCAAAAAATAACTTTGATGGCATTAATTCAAAGTTGATTATGATGAAAGGTATTTATGGGATTGAAATTAGGATCACTTTGAGATAATAGATATTCCTTTTCGAATTAAA
>Ga0265293_10001638_pt1 | contig 47992 bp, 56 predicted proteins | sample Munlanlewell138R_FD_192505 | JGI IMG/M metagenome (GOLD analysis project Ga0265293, IMG submission 192505) | Leachate microbial communities from a municipal landfill in Southern Ontario, Canada - Leachate well 138R | ecosystem: Engineered > Solid waste > Landfill > Unclassified | place: Canada... | reverse complement strand
CGTTCGGTCTGGATGGCCAGCATCCATGACCCGTACAAACATCACCTAATCTGACTACCTGAGGCATAACTTACTCTTCCCAAAACGGTCTGGAACCCGAACCATTATAATCAATCTGTGCCCTTGCCAGTCTAATTAAATTATTTTCCATTGTTATTCAATTGCCCTGTCCGGTTCCGGTGGATTAGGCGTGGTTTCATGGTCAAGGTTATGGTCAATACGTGACCCGTCAAACTTCAGATTCTTGACCGTGTTAAGTTTACCCATGCCTTCCGCCGATATAACTATATCTTTTGCCACATGCACCCGCATATTGCCTGATATAAAAACTGTTAAATTACCATCTTTATCTAAATCAAAGTAGCTTCCCGAAGGCCCATGTTTAAATTTCATGTAACCCTCATCCTTATCCACCTTAATATAGCTTCCAGATGAATCTCTGAAGCCATAACATTCTGGATAATTACTGTCAAACCCAACCTGATGCGTTATCTCGCTCTGCCAAAAACCAACATACATCGGATGATAAATATCTTTGTACGGGAACTGTATCTCCAGTTCTGTGCCTATCTCAGGTACGCTGAACCCGCTGTTATACGGTGTTGAATCACCTCCACCGCCTAATCCATAGCTATTTCTCGGAAAACACCACGGCAGCATATCTTTATCATCACCTTCAAACAACCCTTTAACAATACATTTTAACCTGCCCAATTTTTTAGGGTCGATGTTATCTACTACAATACCTTTATGCGGTAACGATAAATTATCTACCTTGCTAACCTGCTCCAAAAAATTAACTAACATATTACCGTAAATTTCCTTTCCCGCTGTTTAACGTTTCCCGGCATAGTTCCAGGCTCATTGTAAACTGGCTGCTGGACAAGTTCCTGACTACCTTGCTAACTACATACCGGCCAGAAAAGAATTCGATTGCTTCTTCTTTCTTATCATCCTGCCGTCTATCCAGAAACAAAACACTATCTAAAACATCTACATCAAAGTAATAATCCGTTACCCTGACCACCAGTTTAACCGAGGAACCCATTGTCAGATACGATAAATTCCGCATAAATGCGCTCCAGTAATTTTCATGAACATTATCGTTCAGGAACGATGCGTTATCGAACCGGGGCGTTATCTCTCCCATCCGGTTAAGTGTCTTTGCCTGTGCCAGAAATACTTCTGCTTCTTCATTATCAAAAACTACGTTGCCTGATTCCCAGTCAACCAGTTTCTTTTCCCGACCGTACCCGTACCAAGAGTTGATGAACCCGCTGCGCATCTCAACATGATAATTACTCTGATACGGTATATCTTTATCATCAGTTAAATCGCCGTATACCAACCGCCAGTCAATATCTTTCAGTTGCGTCGTTGACCGGAGCAAGAACCGTTTATCTGCCGTGATACCTACCAGCGGTGTTGAATCCGGTATATGCGAATGTAACCAAACCTCGTTTATAAATCGTTTGTTCGTTATCCCCGGTTGTAACCATAACATGGTATCCCTAGCCGTGTTCCCCCGTAAATCAACCGTGAAATAATCGGCTGCTACCTCATCAATTACATCCAGAGACGTTTTATCTTTAAACCCACGGCAATGCGTTACGTTTAACCAGCCGATTGCATCTATCAGTCCGCTTAGTAATACCCGTCTGAAATGGTCGCCATCGGGGTATGTATCCATCCGCAGTATCCGCAGGTCACAAGTACGCATGTGGTCTTGGTCCCGGCCATACGATACCTGCAAGATGTTACCTTCGTTCATTACTTTGATAACATCTTCTTCAATCAGTTTAATCTCTAACCGGAACGATGGTAACACATTCCCGGCCTCTTCAAACACGGTAAACGTAATAACCTGTCCTGCCGATAGAAAATCATCAAAATCCGCTATCGAAAAAACAAACCTGAATTGACCTTTAATATCAATCATTCTCGCCTTTTAACGAAAAATTAAGCTTCTCAAGGTTAGATAAACTAAAATACCTAATCACTGTCCCTTGTTTTACATATTTATGACATGGCATGTAATTGTATAAAGCCAATACCCACCAGTATTGTGTTGAATTATATAGTTTATACGAGATGTTGTCTAATCGTTCTGCATCAACTAAAATCTGTACCTCGCCTGCTGCTGGAATATCTACAAGTTGATTCACAAAATCAGATGTTAAAATATCATAGGTTTGAGCATCCTTGTTAAATTCAACATATCGCCTTGCATCAAACCTTGGTGTTGCATCTACATTTAAATTTATACCGTAACTCATTTTTTAATATACTGTTTCACTGGCTTGCGGTGCCTCAAAAAACCTGACGTTACCGTCCGTACTGCCTGCCATATCCGGCAATGCAACGTTTGATTCGGTATTAAGTGTATCGCCCCAAGCTGGATATTCATTCTCGCTACCGGCAGTTAAATACTTAGGTGTCGGGGACGCACCTTTACTCATCCATTGTTTAACCTCGGTTGATGATACCGGTCGGCATGATGTTAGAATAACCGTACCGGTTGCGTAAATCGGCAGCCCAGACGGCATAAACTGAGATGACATGTTAAAGTTAATATCATCCAGTACAAAGATAGATGTACTTTTAAACCAGTTACCTAAGATTAACCTGAGTACACCTTGCGGTTTTGAATAGTTACCTCGCTCGTAATTCAACGGGGCGTTCATCACCGTAACAAAGTTATCGGCTATACCGCCTACAGACTCGCCCAGTGTTTCTTTGCCAAACTCGCCAAACGTAGGATAGATAGCCTCGTATAACGCCCGAATAGGTACCCGAACATCATCCTGACTACTGGTAGCAACAAAGATTAACGGTATAGCTATCCTAAAGTTTTCTGAGCCTTCCCAGTTAACCATTAACGTTGCCGATGATTTAACTTGTCGGCTGGTCATTGTCATTCCGCCTGCGCCCAACCCCGACATTATCTGGTTCCATGCAAGTGTTCCAGCCGCTAAATACTTATTAGCTATATCCTGAAACTTCGGGTCGGCTGCTTCCCGCCAGTTACTGCGACCATCCAACCTAATCTCATCCGTTAAAAAACCTTTCACAGTCCATTTATCCGATACAATCAATACCTGACTGTTCTCTGCTGATATACCCGATATTAAATCTTGATATGTAAAACCCATAACTAACTGAAATATCCCATGTTTACTAACATTATACCTATATCATCCATACCCATCCTTGTATCCTGAACTGAAACAGAACCACCCCCGCTTCCCCCGCTCCCTGCTGTTGAACCTACACCTAACATACTACCTGCGCCAGCACCTATCCTTGCTATCTTTTCCAGTACCTCGGTGTTTCGCTGCTCGTTATCCCGGACTAAATCGGCTGTTGTAGATGGTATCTCGCCTTTTGATATTGATTCCTTTACCTTGCCAGTTACCAGACCAGGTAAATTACCCATCGACTGGCTAATACTACGTACCTGACCCAGTAAATCACCGGATACTGTTACTGCCTGACCAGCCCTTGTATCCTGTAAATAACCGCCCAGACCAAAATCACCCGATGTAATAGCTGTTTTACCCAGCTCGCCCAGACTACGTACCGTTCTATCCCCGCCTAAAAAACCGTGTACCCCTGCTTGTAACGTATCTGATACCGGTATGTTTAACCCGCCTTGAACCAGTCCTGACACACTTCTTGAGATGCCTTCTTTTGTGCCCAGCCCTGATAACATCCCCGAGATACCGCCGCCTAACGTAGCGTCAATTGCACCCAGCTTGCCTTGCATAATACCGCTCTGTTGGAGTACACCACCTATACCACCTAGGTTTATACCTGCTCCAAACGGTGTTAGCCCGCCGTAATACCCCCGCTGGTAAACCGGTGCGCCCTCGCCTTTTATCTCAAGTGGTCTTTGTTCAACTGGTGCACCTTCCATACCTAACCTTGTATTGGCATGGGTAACATCCCCTGAAACACCGTACCGCTGGATAACAGGTTGACCTTCACTATACTCCGGTAACGCCCGTTGTTCAACTGGTACACCCCGCTGTAACGGTTCCGCCGGATAAAACGGTTCATCACCTTCCCGATGTAAAAACCTAATGTTACCCGATACAGTGTCCGGTAGCTCTGTTATCACATCATCTAATCCTGCCGTGCTTTCTTCCGGTATTGTATCACCTATAACCGGTGCAATAGCCGTGACAGACGTACCTAAAATCGCTCCAGAATCGGTTGTAAGCCGTTCAATTGATTGCGGGGTACTTGTACCTGTCTCATCCTCTAAAGACGGTTGTGTGGTAGCCTGGGTCGCTGTAACGGCGACTGCCTCTGACATGGTCGGTAAACTTTGTTCTATCCCTTCGGTTATACCTTCTTTAACATCCTCAGCTACATCTTCGAGCTCTCCTGACTCTTCCTTTAATTTATCCTCAGCTTCCTGTCGGGCTGCTTCCGCTGCTGCCCTGTTGACTTCTTCTTTCTCCAGTCCTTTCTGTAACAGCTTTTCATACTTAAGTTGTTCTTCTTTAGCAGCCCTATCCTCAATATTTTTATCTTCCAGCTCCTTTTCCAGCCGTTCAATTGTAGAAATATTCTCTGCCTTTACATCTTCTATATCCCGACCGCTCTCTAAAGCTTTTAACGTTGCGCCTTCACTGTACAATTCATCTGCCCGTTCCCGGTATGATTCCATTAACCGGTTATTTTTTTCGATTAACCGGAGCGATAACGGGTCGCCTTTCTGTTTTAATTCTTCATTCTGTAGTTTCAGGTTTCGGATTGACTCTTCATACCCGCCCTTGGTATGCGCTATATCCCTGCCTTTATCGGTCTTGGCTTTCTCGGTCAGGTTGCCTTCAACCTGTTCCATTAACCCAGCCTCATATTTATCCCCGGCCATGCGGGAAAAAGCTTCTTTACCCAGCATGAACCCGCCTACTGCCGTTGCGCCTACCGCAGCTATCTTAGCCAGCATTAGCATGGATGCCATTGACATCATGCTACCTTCACCAGCCATCTGTTTTAACAGTTTCTTAAGGTCGTTTATACCATCTTTGCCCAGCCCGCCTGTCTCATCTTTACTGGTAACAAGCTTCCCATGTGTATATTCCGATAAAGATGCAACGCTACTGGTCGTTTTTTGGCTGTTTAACGCTTCTAGCAGGTCATCCTTGGTTAACCCTTCCGAGACCGGTTCACCACCTTCGATACCTTTGGCATCTTTAATCGTATCTAAGTATTCCTTAGCTTCATCCGATAAAACCAGCTCTAAACTTTCCGGCGGTGGCGGTAACAACGTTAAATCTTCGTCTGATAACGGTTCAACATCAATTATATCTCCTGAGCCACCGCCTAAAGGCGATACAGGATGTGACCCTGCCCGTTGTTCAGGAAACTCCCATGTAACCGGCGGTAACAGTAACTGGTCTCGGGTAATCCTGTCCTTAACATCATCCGTAACCGATTCAACATCTATAACTCTATCTTCAATTGCCGGTCTCGGAGATACATCCTCAGCTTTAAACTCAGGGTCAAGAATATCTACGTCTAACGTTTCCGGGCCTTTTTTATCTTTCTTCTTAAACTTATCCTTTATCTTACCCCATACCTTACCGGCATTATCCCAGACCAAATCGGTTATACCCAGTAAATCATCCAGCTCGCCCAGCCCAGCAAAGTTAACCAGCATACCGGTCATCTCATATAACCGCTGGTCAAGCCATCCACCGCTACGGCCGCCCCTGCCGCTTCTTAAACCTCGTTCCCTATCCTTGTCCTTCTCATCCCGGTCTGATGCCTCAGACGGCATTTCAGGCGGTTCTGTGGCCTCTCTGTCAAGGTCTCTAAGCCGGTCGCTATCGGTTAAAATACCTTTTACAAGCTCCCGAATATCACCCAGCGTAAATAACTTATCGTTTAATAAACTAGTTTGTTCATCCAGCCTGTCCGATATATTATTGATAGTCTTTAAAAGGATTTCAAACCAATTAACATCTAAATCCTCAAAGAACGCTGTTGGGTCTCGATTAACCAGTGCCCAGTTACTTTTATCTGATTCTTCTTTATCCTTGGCTAAACTACCCCGGTCAATATCCGTAAAAAACAAAGGTGATTCAATAAAACTACTTACCCCTTGTTCAGGACTACTTGCCGTGCCTATTGCTTCAACCTTATCCTCTGTACCTTGTATCTCGCCCCGACCAATATCATAAACCGGTGCAGGCGCAGCTTTCTTAGGCCGACCCCGTTTCTTAGGCGGGGCTGTGCTTGCCTTTTTAGATGTTGGTTTTTTCCTGGTCGATGTTACCTTTTTCTTGGCTGCTTCCTGATTACCAAACTCAAGCGTTAACCGTTTAATGAGTGCCCCGTTATTTTTAACCAGCTCTAAAACGGTATCTACCAGCTCAGATATATTGTTATACTTGTCCTTTAAAACATCCGATAAATCTTCTGATTCATCTTTGCTTGCCGTGCCCGGCGCAACCAGTTTTAAAGGCCGCAGCTCAATCGACCCTGTAATGTTACCTGTTACCGTATCTTCCCCGCCCTTTTTAAACCCGCTCCCTTCTCCTTTAACATTATCATCATTTACATTTATAATTTTATCTGCCATTTACTTTCTTGCGTTAGCCTGTTGTGTCAACATTTTAACTAGCTCGTCACACATGCTTTTTACCTCTGCATAATCCACATATTGCAGGTCAAGCACGCTTTGATGCAGTTTATACGCCAAAGCGAACTCGGCTTTTAATAAGCTCGTCAGATTTACGAAAGGGAGAGATTAGAGCGTCCCTCCCGTCCAACGCTACCCTGTCTTCTTTACCGCAGTTACCGCATTTAAACTTTAGCCGTTTTGTTCCGTGATATAGTATCCGGTCAATGTGCTCCAGTATAACCCCGTCACTGGTACTACAATTATAGATAATATCGTAAGCTTCCTGAAACAGTTTGTTTGAACACATAGCTGCCATTGTAGCTACTTCATCTTCAATCTTGCCTTCGGTTACAAGCTGGATAAACTTACCGTACGTGAACGGTTTAAATTCTAAGGTGGTCTGTTGTAATTCTGCCACTACCGGTAAAGCAGGTATATCCAGCTCATCAAACCCAATCTTGGTACTCTCGATAGATTCAGTAACCGGTTTACCGCATTCAGAACAGATATATGTAACCTTAAACTTCGTGTCGCCTAACGATGATATTTTACGGAGCAACGATAAATATAACGCATCTGAGTACGTTAAATCATCTTTATCCATGCCTTCCACCAGAACGCCTTCCATTGCCATCTGGAAGATATCCTGCATAGTTTTACCGCCTTGGTTAAATTTCTTTACTTCTCCAAACGAATACGGGCGATATTTAATAACCGTACCTTTCGGGTACGCCTTAAAATGCGATGGCAGCTCCGTTACGGTTATCTCCGGTAAAAACCGGAGCTTCTCATCCTTCGGTTGGTTCTTTAATTCTTCGTGCCTAACTATATCCATACTATATTAAACGCTAATTCTAACCATAATTTATAAAACCCGTTTTGAATTCCAAACCAGAAAGTCTAATGCATACTCGTTAGCCTGTGAGTCGGACCGGCCATTAAACGGTAGCTCGCCAGCCGGGAATACCGAGTATAGATACCCTTTTACCGGTTTCCTGCTGGCATCCAGCCTGTAAACAAGTAAACTACGTAAACATTCCTCAACAGGTGTTACCCCTTTTCCGTTATTTAAAATCTGTACATCCATCCATTCAACGAAATAATTCTCCAATGTACAGTATATATCATCAATAAAATCTATTTTTAGCCGTCTCAGGTTACTATTCACCGGAACAGAGAACTGGCGCATAGGCGATGAGAACTCGTTCGTGTTCACGCTACAAACCAGGTCTTGTACCTCAGTTGCAGGAAACCAGGAGTCAAACGGATACGGTGGCGGGCCGTATCCGTTCCCGCCAAAGAAACAGATGTCCCATAGGTAACTCTTGCTCCATTCAACCGCCCGAACTTTATCAATCGAATCTAAATACATAAATTAACCCAATAAAAAACTCCCTACCCAGTCTTAATATAGACCAATAAGGAGTTTTATGTTAGCCAAATATACCTAATTTACTTTATGGTATGTTTCCGCTGGGCCCCGAGGCGCCTGCTGAGCCGTCTAAGAAGTAGTCGTAAGACAATGTCATGCCCGGTTTAAGAGCGTCACTGGTACTTCCGTCAAGGTTAGGTAACGTATAGCTCTCTAGCCAGCATCCAATCAGTTTATATTCCCAGATAGGGAGCAACTGTCTGTTTAACCTTGTAATCAGGATAGTTGCATCTAACTCTGCTTTAGTAAACTGATGCGCTGTTTGTGACCTGCTGCAAGCTTCTCGCCAGTTACGAATAAAATGCGAGATGCGATTATCAACAGTTTCCACAAAATTAAGTGTAAACGTCATACCATATTCTTGAATGCCCGGTTGTTTAACCTTATGTCCCCGAATAGCGACTGTGATAGAACTATTTGTTGACACGGGAATATCCGTACTTTCGCATCTGAAATTCAGGTCTGCATCGTCCGGCCAGCCTATACCACCTGCGATAGGTGCCGCAGGCCAGGTCAGGAACTTTACATCCCATTGATATACCGTTGCGAAATCAGCGGTCATTCTAATGTTATCTATTACTGGATACATATAATTATAATCTCCTTATCTTTTTAGTTATACACTCTGTGCAGCCAAACTAAAGTCCATGCCCGTAGAGGTAATAACAACCTTGAACGGGATATATTCAATAGCTTTAGTTGGTTTAACAAATAACCAAACGTTTAACCGATAGTTATCAATGTCATCCTGTGAATTATTGGTATCATCGCAGACAACCTGATAATCGTACACGCCTCGACGGGCTTTAATGTTATCCATGTAAGACTCCAGCATAGCCCTGATAATCCCTCGGGTAGCTTCATCATTCAGCTCGAACAAGAAGTCTTCAAGGGCAGTTGCACATGCCGGTTCAATCACGATAAGCATTAACCGGACGTTAAGCCGGTCTAATGCACTTGGTCTGGCACTAAGCGTTTTCTGGCCCCAGATAACAATACCTTTATTCGGATAAAACCGGATAGGATTGATACCGTTATCGTACAGGTAATCCATCTCGCCCTTGGTAAACCGTCTATTGGTATCTTTAACGTTAATAACACCCCGTCTAAACCCGCCTACCGGATACCACATCTCGTAGTTATACGCCGTATAACTGATTGCCGCCGCAGCGTACCCGTCTGGGGCTACCCAACGTTCTACATTATTATACCGGTCGTATACCTGCACGTGCGGTGTATATAACGCACCGTACGATGTGTTCGGATTTAACTGCGACATCTTAAAATCTACAATAGAATTCAGATAATCACTGGCGTTCTCGCTATCTTCCGGTGTGGATAGTATGGCTACACAATCTTTCCTTGCTTCTGCAATAGCTAACAACTGCTGCTGGTACGCAACCGATGTATATCCGCCGTCCATAAGTACGGTTAACGGATACGATTCCTGATTCAGGAAAGCTTCGCTGGCCCGAATCATATCCCCGTCCGATACCAGCCCGCCATCATCGCCGCCCGAAATCGGTAAAGCGATGCCTTGTACCTTCACCACCGTTGCCGAACAGTCGGTTATCCATTTACCGGTCTCCGCATCAAACGTATCGTCCGGGTTAACATCGGCACTGTTAGCTTTACCCCGAATATAAGCAGATGAACTCAAGATTGTATCTAAAAAGATATTCTTACCATCGGCGTTCTTACGGCCTGCTTCCCTTGCAAACACGTAGGTCTCAACCGGATTCTCTTCATCCTCGCCTGAGAATACCTCTAACAGACAAGTATTAGGTGTCTTGGTATTCTTAACCGGCAGAATTTTGATGCCTTGCAGCTCGGTAATCGTAATCTTTGTTGCTGAACCGCCTGACTGTTCAGATGTATATGGTATCCCAGCCAAAGCATCATCCTTGTTTGCAGCTAACTGGATGCTGTCCACACCTGTTCGGATAACGTAAAGTACCTCCGGTGTACCTGTAGGAAAAGCACCTTCTTTAGCCTCGACAAATACTGCTTCGCCTGTTACCCAGCCCGGTGCCGATACAGTTTTAATAGGTATTACTGTATCACCGGTAAACTGTGATATAGTTGAAGGTAACGTAATGTTTTCTTCGGTACGTCTACTAAGTTTAACTACGTTAGCTTCATATTCAGTCGAGTTACCTTTATCCCTTGCCGCTGCTGCTGCCTTCGCTTTTGAATACGAAGTAGCCAGTCTGATTGTGGATGTCCATTTACCACCGGCATATTTTTCGTCTTCTTTAACAACGTAAAATACGCCAGATGCGTTTAACCCGCCTGGGATTCGATAGCTTTTAACTGCAACCCCGCCTTCCAATTCATCACTGGCGGCGGCAATCCTGACCGGTTCACCATCCTGCCAGTCCTGCTTGCAGGCAATCTTAAAACCTTCAATGTTAATGGGGTTTTCAACCGAATCACTGCCAGCAGAAGTATCTCCTGGATACTCAGATACAACAGATTCAATTGGCCGTTGCCGGAACAGTTTAATCTTAATATCATTATTCCATGAACCGGGGTTCTGGGCAAACAATACTAACTTCTTATCTGCTACCGATACATAGCTTGTATCCATAATACCCTTGGTAAATCCCTTGTTCTCAGCCTGTGTCTCTTCATCACCGGTAGAAACAAAGTTTGCCCCGCCGGTTAATGCTCCGGCACCTGCACATCGTTTAACCCAAAGCTTATCCGATTTTTGCAGGAATGCCAGCGCAGAAAAGAAAGCATCGTTCCCGTCAATTGGTACTGCTTCTTTCAGTGTAAACTTACGTAACAAGTCAGTGTCACTTGTAACTAACTGCGGCTTATCAACGGGCCCCTTCACGGTGGGTAACACTATCCCACCGTACACGCCCGGAAACCCCGGAACTCTCGTTGAGAGGTCAATCTCTTGAACTCTTACTTCTGGTGCACTCATATCATTTATTTTTCCTTATTTTTTTACTATTTTTTAATACTTAATAATGTTACGCCTGCTGGTACACCGCCTAACAGATGTTTTAATAGTTTTATTTTACCCCAAGGTGGTAACATTATTGTCTCTCCGTTATAACGTAAACTAACCGATTTTGATAATGTAGATATAACCTGCACCTCTTCAGGAGGAGTAATCGGTTTAGCTGTCTCGAATGTTTCAGCATTTTTAACTACCTCCCCAGAAACAGAATCCACATCATCAAACATTAAATCTTTATCTTTATCCCGTAAAGTAACACTTTTTAGTTTGCTATCTTTATATTTCTTTCTATTACTCACATCTAGAATCCTTTCATGTTAAACTTTAACCTGCATATCCGTTATAGCAATTAGTTTCTGCCGGTCATGCTCCAAAATTAACGGGTAAACAATGTTAGCCGTCGTACTTAATATAGACACAGACCCGTAGTTTTCATAACCAAGTCTGGATACCCCAGTTGTGTCAAAAGTCTTTACACTGGCTAATATGTTTAAGTTAGGTGTACGTTCAATACTAAAATCGAATGGCCCGCTCGGGAAAAAACATAAAAAGGTCTCTTCCAGATACTCAATCACATCCATTGTAGGTGCCACGAACATATTATTTATGGTCAGGTCAACATATCTAACCCTATATAATATAGCTTCTGGAGCTTTGTTTACCATTGATTTAACTCCTTGAAACTGCCGACCTTGCTCTGCACATGGCCGAAGCATATCCCTGTTCCATACAATAGCCAGCCAGTCCGGTCTGCCTGCGTTCTGGGCAATAAAATCATTCGTAACTATCTCGGATTTTAAAATCGGACTAAACCCCATATCAGGGTCATGAACAATCTTGGTAATAGTAACAAAATCTTTAACGGTACCACGCAACATCTCATGAAACCCTTTTATCACCTTAGCTGTTATATTACCATGTCGTCTAACTTCCATATCAATTAACCATAATTATAGCCGAATCGCTAAATATACTACCGCTCAGGTTGGTTATGCTAACCTTATACTCCCCTGCATTACTACTGGATACACTACTAATAGATAACGTTTTACCGGTCTTGCCCTCCAATATAACATCATCCTTGTACCATTGATATTTAATAGGCGGGGTGCCATCACCTAAAACTGTCATTGTACATCTTGACCCAACGTTAAATGTACCGCCAACCGGATTAACCAAAACAAACGGTAACGATGCAACCGTTACGTATGCTTTATAAGACGTTGCAGTACCAATCTCGTTTGTTATTACTACCCGGTAATACCCGACATCATCTTCCGAGACAGTATCAAACGTTAAGATAGCTTCATCTGCACCGGTTATCTTAGTATCACCCTTATACCATTGGTATGATAACGTGCCACCACCCCTGGCCAAAACGGATAACGTCCCTGTCCCACCTAAATCCAGAACCGTATCCTGTGGATGCTCAAGTATCTCCGGTGTGCCCGTAATGACTGCGCTCATTGGTATCAGCGGATATTTATGGAACATCTCCTGGTCTATGCCCAGCATACCAGACTCGTACTGTACCTTTAACTGTATAACCCGACCGCTAGCCAGTTTAACGATAACCTTGGAGTATCTGGGTATCTTTGTCTCGGGCTCAATCCACATTGCCGGTTGCAGCTCGTTAAACACGTCTAACGTTTTATCAGCTAAAAACCGTTCGGTAATCAGGTTACTTATCAATACCCGTCTGGATAACGTAGGTAACACGTCATATTTAACACTGTTATCCGACCCTCCGTATACACCTTCCCCAACCGGATAAAATATATCGGCATCAAATCCTAATGGTTCCTGTAATGTAGAGATTAACTTAGAGGAAATCTTTGCGCCTACCTTAAGTAACCGCTCGGTCATATCTAAACTAACCCGTCTCTTATTACAGTAATTCATATCTTTTAATCATGGTCAGGTACTATCTTTGGACAATCCTCATAGTTGCCGTCTGCCTTATACTCACAAACCGTACCATCCAGCCTACAGATACCTTGTAACACCCCTAAAAAATAACAATGCCCGCCCTTGCCGTTATCGGGTTCATCACCTTTCTCATCCTCGGATAACTGCTCCGGGGAACAGCAAGGACAATACCCAAACTCATCGCCCCTGTCTTCAAACTCGCACACCTCGCAAATAAAATACGGTTTTTTATCTTTATTCATAACCAACTAATTCATCTCGTTTACGTTCCCAGTCTGGATAAGCCAGATACCACGGTGTTTTCTTTAAATTTGTCCAGTTATTAGATTGCATCAGTAATAACCCGTTATGGATATGCTTGCAAAACCCTGGATACCCGTTCGGGTTAACCCTTGGCCTGGTTCGGGTCTTCCTGACATACTGTCTTGGTTTAGGCCCGAATATAGCCCCGTTTTTCCAGTTCCAATAAGCAAACCTGAAATAAAAATCTGGACAGGTACACCTGCACCTAAATGGCGTCTTACTTAAATCCGGTTTTTCTATGTACCAGTTCCGGTTCTTGTACGGTACAACCATGAAAAAATCCAAGGGCATCTCTTTATCGGTTATCTTCACATCATAAAAGGAAAGGTTAACTATATGATGCGCATTGACCGTTAACCCAAAATGTTCCTGCTGCATCACAAACAGGTTTGTCCCTGCATACGGTATAACCTTAACTACATGCCTTGATTTAGAGGAGCTATATCCCCGTTCCCGCCATTTAGTTAGTTTAGCGGTTGATTGTAACAAACCTTTTACTGTCCATCTAGCCATGTTATCTTACCACGAATACCATTTTTGTACCGAATCCAGCCTTGACCGATAGTTAGACTCTTTTTCCCTTGCATACGATAATATATCATCCAGGTTAATGTTAACCGGTAAACCTTCCAAATTCATCTGTACCTTTAGATTAGCGTACCCAGTCAAAAACCGAGCAGCAAACAAATCCAGAAACATCTCTTCCCCAATATCAATGTTCGTTACAAACGGATATTTAGTCCGATAACTAACTTTAACCGGTGCAGTTGTCGGTTCAGTAAACTTAACTGTTACATGACCATGCCCATAATCAATCACACCGTTCGTTATACCATCCCCAGTTATAACTCCATCAAGGTCGGCTGCTACGCTACCGTAATCTAACTTAACCGTTGACGGAACCGGTTCAGCCGATAAACAGAATGACTGGTCGCCTTGCAACCCGTCCACATCCAGTAACACCTCATCTTCAATCGTATTTGATAATGTATATTTCTTCTGGTACTCTATCTCCCATTGCCCAGACGGACACCATAACATGTTAAACTCGTCTACCCACCATTGATGCGATGATACCCGTACATACGGCGACGGTGTTCCCCAAGACCGCATTACATTAATAGGTCTTAAACTAATTAACTTTAAACAATCATCAGGAACCCGCCATTTACCGCCTACAATCATAACGGACGGTATCTTAACGATAACAGGCCGATACCGTTCATATTCTTTAACCGCAGGTATGAAAAACCGACTGGATATATCTTGCGGTAAAATATCTATATCTTCTGGCCGGAGTAAAAGCTGCCCCGCCCCAAAGATAACCTTTTCTACTGCTTGTTCCTGAGTTAACATACCATAACCTTATTTCTTAGGTTTTCGGCCCCGTTGTTTCTTTGCTTTCGGTTTAACTTCTTTCTCAGGTTCCTTTTTCTTCTCTGGCACAGGTTCCTTTTTAGAATCTTTCTCCGGTTCTTTCCCAGCTTCAAACCCGAAATCTTGTATATTGTCTACATCACTGCTTTTATCTAAACTAACGGAATCATCCTCAAAAACTTCTACTACTGGCGGCGGTATTGTCATATCTATAACCTCGATTAAACACGGGTTCTGATTCAATAACCGGTCGAACTCATTCTCTGCCAGTTCCTCAACCGGTACCATGCCGCCTTTAACAACCGTAACCACCCCTTGCTTAGTGTTAATCGCTATAGCAAACCGTTTAGATATATTTTTAATTAACTTTGACATAACTCTACTTACCCCTAAAAAACAAGGGGTTGACATAATAGGCTGTATAACACCCCGTCAACCCCCTTTCATGTATACGTATAACGAATTATTACTTAATAGTTAATACCTTAAGTAGTAATATCTACCGCATTGATGAATGCAGGAGCGACAACTTTCATGCCAGCCCAAACACAAGCGATACCTTGCCGCTGTAACACGTTATTCGGTACCGGTAACGTATTGCTCACAAAGAGCGGCATATACGGTGCGTAAACGACCGCTGCATCAAACATGCTCGTGCCCTTATAGATAGTAAGGATACGATTCGGGTCGGATTGTGGCGAACGGATAACGCTAATACCATCTAACGTACCGTATAACGCTGGCCCCGAAGCGTTCACCTCGGTTCGCTGAAAACCCGGTAACATTGCCAAGGTTGCCGAGGCGACACTACCGGCAATGATAACGCTAACGTTGCCACGGCCAGCATTCTGCAAGATATTACTCTCAGACAGTAAAATGCTATCTTTCAGCTCGAGCTTATGCTCTGCCCAGCTATACCCTGAATGCGTCCGGTTCCATGTAACCGTAGGGCCGGTCACGTTCTGTTCCAGCATATAAATAAGCGTGTTACCAATCTCAGCCGTCATTGCATTGGTTAAATCGGTAATCATCTCATCTTCGGCAATGGAACCGAACCGTTTCTTCATTGCATACGCCTTGAACATACCAACCTCGGAGCCCAACACAAAAATCTGGGCTTCAATATCGGTGCTGTTATTCTGCGGAATGATACGGGGATACGGCGCACCGCCTTCAAAATCCTGACCGTACGATGCTGTAACGGGTACAGTGGCTCCGGGGTCATCCAATAAATTAATTACCCATTCACCCGAGGAGTAATTAATTGTACCTTGAATACCTACACCGAAAAAGTTACCTTTCCCGTCGTCCTGTGCTTCGGTGGCCAGATAAGCCGAAGTAGTCTTAACCCTGAAACTATTGGGTCTGATTGGATTAGAACTGCTAATACCACTAATCGTACCAGTATAGCTGGTTGTACCACCTACAAAGTTACCTAAGCTAACCGGGATGTTCTCGTTGGAGAATCCTCTCGGGTAAGCGTCCGGTGCCCGCCACGGCGTACTTAACACGTCACCTTCGGTAACGTTACCTCTGGTAGTCTGTGATTTAGTTTCCTTGAAATATACAATCCCACGCTGCTCGTCAATCGGCTGGGTACTACAAATCAAAGGAATAATGCTGCTACCATACGATGCGGTCACAATATCCAATGCTACATTAGGCAGTTTACCTAAATCTGCATTCGTACCGTACACGCCCGATTCCGATAACATGTGATTCTTGTAATCGTCCCATTGCTGGAGCTGTCGACCAAGAGCGCATACGTCAAAAGAGGATATATCCCTTGTTCTGGCCAAAGGAGAATACTGTAATGCTTCCATCTGCGGACCGTACTTGCGCAGGTAATACTGCGCATCCTTGTCCAACTGTTGCATCAGTCTATCCTCATCCAATACCATTCTTTTACTCATTTTATTTTACCTTTCAGTTATTTTTATGTTTTATACTTTTTATTTATTTTTTATTAGTAGCAGGTGCTAACTGATTTTTAAATACAACTGCCGCCCTGCTTTGCCCTTCACATAAATACGATTCAGATAACCTGGCGGTTCTGGATGGCTTCCGGGTAACTGGCCTAGCCCGACGGGCCTGTCTTCTGGAGATACTCTCGGCCAGCCGGACAGCCTTTGACTCTGGCATCGACCGTAACATCGACCGCATATCTTCGACCGGAACCCTGTATTTCCGGCTATACCGCTCAACCTTACTGGTTAAATTCCGTTGTTTTTCTTTGGCCTGTAACCCACGAATAACACCTTCCGATTTAGCTATCACCCGGTTAATCTCGTGCGGTTTGCCTATCCGTACATATTTGCTAAGCGTACTTTCAGCCAGCCGGATAGCCCGTTCAATCTCGTGCGGTTTACCAATCCGTCTGTACCGTCTAAGCTCTTCAATCATACCTTTTAATTGTCGGGCTAACTGATTCGGTTTAGCTAACCCCTTGAAAAACCTGCGGCTTTTCTCGCTCTCGGCCAGCTTGCGTTTAATCTGTGCAACGCTACCCAGTTTCCTGTAAGCGGTTAACCGCTCGGAAACCATCTTCTGACGTTTGTTCAGGCTAATCGCCTTGTCACAAACCGCTTTACCTTTACTACGCAACTCGGAAATAAGCTTGTTCTTATTCTCTACCAGACCTTTCATCTTGGACAGGCTGCCTTTCATCTTGCGTACTCTTTTCTTGGACATGCTGGATTCTTGTAACGCCTTGGAAAGGTCACTCTGTAACCTTGTCCGAGACTCAATCATCTCAGTTAATATCCTGTTACCATCAATAGTTTTTTCCATATTAACTTTATTTTTTATGTTTTTTATATTTTTGTTTTCTACTAACCTCGTGCTAGCTTGCCTAAACCCCGGATATAACACAAAGTCTACCGTTTCAAATATGTAACTATCCTCATCTACAATAGGTACACCGTCCCTGTCCCTGCCCTCAACGTAACAACCATTCGCTCTTGTAGACGGTTTTAATGCGCTACCACCCTTCAGATATGTATACAAATTCCGACCAGCCTCCGTATTGTAAATCAATGCCTCGCCCATCCCACGGCCATCCTCATCTATCCATAACCTGGTCAACACATGACTAACCCGACCTTTCTCAAGGTCTTCCTCAGTTACAATCTTATCTTCATGACCTATCTTGCCAAAGATAAGCCGGTTCTTTAACCGTTCTTGTAGCTCGGGACTATTCAATGTTTTATCCCATAAACTTCTCGGATAAAACCGCTGGTTATCGCTAACGCCGTCCGGGACAAACATCTGGCCTACTACCCGCCCTAAAAATACCTTGCCGTCTACCTCGCTCTTACCATCCGTAGATACGCCTTCGTTTAACGACCATTTAAACCCGGCCTTACCGCCCCAAACATCAATGAATTTTTCTTGTACTGCTATCATAACAGGTTAATCAGTTAAATATCTAATCCCACCATACCGGATAAACCGTTTACCCCGATTTAAACTTTCTCTGGGGGCGCCTTCCGTGCCCCGGCCACCGGCACTTATTCTTTCCCGGTCAAGTCTTTCTTCTCCACCTTCAGGAACCCCAAAATCTTCTGAATCATCTCCCAAATCATCTTCCAATGAATCTTTATCCATAAACATATCTTCGTCATTATCTTCTTCTCCTTCTTCTACACCATCAAACTCGCCCAGTGCATCCCGAACCGTTTCAATAAACCAATCCACAGGGAATAAATCAGGTACAACATCCGAGCTCCCGTCAAACAAGCCCTCCGGTAAATCTTTAACCGAGACCAGCCGTTCATCCTCAGCTACCGTATAAATTACACATAACTGATACTCGCCTTCAACCTCGCCAGTTATCGCTACCGAGATAATCTTGTTCCCCGGAAACGTTAGCTCGTAATAAGTACCACCATGTTTAGTTGTATCCCGATAAACATCCTCAATATCATCATCCTTTAACAGATTCTTTAAAAAGGTTACAAACCCTCCCCCACCGACTGTACGTTCCTCTTTGTCCTTCAATAAATCTACTACATCATCCGGTACAACCAAGTTACCGCTGCCCAGCCCTGAATCACCCAGCATTAAAACACCTGTGGACGTTAACGGGTCTTCTTCGGAATATATCTTTGTACTTAATGATTGCGGATTCAACATATCATGCTGACTCTGGTTCCATTCATTACAAAGACGTTCTAATCTCTTTAACCTACTCATATAATCATTCCTACAGGTTATTTCTGCCTATCCCACCCCCTAAAATTTAATATAGACTCAACTTTTCCAAACGATACTCAGTTTTTTAACCGTTTATCATATAAAAGGGAGCTAAAGGTATCAGGAGTATCCCTTAGCTCCCCGCCGTGTGTCGTTTATTTACTGGTAGTAGCTATGATACAACACAAATCTTTACTCCTAACGTACCCGTCTGGATAACCTGCCCCGACGTAATCGACTTGCCCGTAACCTCGACTCCGACGTACCAACCTGTCTACGGCTCCTGTTAGCTCTGAGTCTCGACTCAGACGTACCAACCCGTCTCCTGACAGGTCTTCTGCTGATTCTCCTTCTGGATTCAGATACAATATCATCCTGTTTATCTATATTCGTAATCCCGGGATACCGCTGGGCCTTGCCCCTTCTAACCTTGAAGCCTTCAGGTCTGCCATAAACCCGGCTGGCTTCCAACATACTACTTAACCGTCTAATACTACTCATAATTCTATCTCTAAAAATCAATAATTAAATACATAGCTTAACCTGATAACAGGCCGACATATCTAATATAGACCCAACTTTCTAAAATCACCTACAGTTTTATCTAAAACAAAAAGCGGGTATCTTTTACGATACCCGCTTGACCTAACCAAACGAACTATGACTATGAACCTATCCCAACCACAATAACAAACAAAAAACCTTGCCTAACCCCTGCCCGTAACTAATATAGCATAACCAAACATAAAATCAACCTTAAATTGAAGTTAAACTATTTTCCATAAATAACGGCAGTAAAGATGCTCTTCTTATATTAGGTGAAATCCAAAGTACCTCAGTGCGATGCTGAGTAAGTTTTGGGTCTATCGTCACAGCTCTTGTCTTCTCTTTTCTTGTGTAACCAGCTTTTTCTAACGGCCTATAAGCTTCAGTGTCAAACCCCGATAAAATGAACATTGCATCACTACCCAGCATAATCTCAACCATCTTAACATGCTCATCAAAACCCATCTCATGCTTATATTTTGCCCCCCCAGTACGGCTTGTCGGACAATATGGAGGGTCAAGATAAAATAACGTTTCCGGTGTACTATATTTAGGGATAATCTCTGAAAAACTTAAATTCTCAATCGTAACATATTTGATGCGATTATGTACCGCTTGCAGAACTTTTATCTTCTGCTGAAACCTATATGGCGGATTAGTTTTATATCTATCAGCAGCAATTACATACCCCCAAGTACCCCCAAGCCCTGAAAACGACTGATTATGAAGTACGAACATTAACCTTGCTCGTTCGATAGGGTCGAGTTCCGTATCAACATTATCCTTCGCATAATTAAACTCATCCCGAGAATATAACGTATTATCCAACCGCCGAACCAGTTCTTGCGTATCATCTTTATTACATAACACCTTGAACAAAGTAGCCAAATTACCATTCAAATCATTATATACATCATTATTACTCGGTGTTTTATTTAATAATACTGCACCGGAGCCACCAAAAACATCCACAAAACACTTATGCTCTGGAAACTCCGACAATATCCAATCCATCATCTTCATTTTACTGCCTGGCCATTGTAACGTCGGTTTAATCATAAAATTCTCCCATAAATAACGATAACCCTGAGCATTCTACATTAGCTTCCGGTTTGTAATCATGATTTAAATCAAACAAGGTTGGTTGAGCTTTATGCGATTTTATCCTGTCTTCGGCCATCCGACAATACTCCATCGAGTTATCTATCCCAATATAATCCCGTTTAAAGTTTATTGCCGAGATTGCCGTTGTACCCGAACCCATAAACGGGTCAAGAATAACCTTTGCACCCACAGAAGATATAATCCTATCAGTTAATGCTACTGGATACGGTGCAGGATGGGTATTCTTAGATTCTTGTGGTATCACCCAAACATCACCGTGCCGGTTAGCGGTAGGCAGCAATCTAAACTTAGGTTTGGCAATCAGGTAAATTACTTCATAGGACGGCAAAAAGAAATAGTCATTAAAATTAACTCCACCGGCCCGTTTCCAGATGATAATCTGTCGCACTGGAAACCCATTAACTATATCTTGCCTATCCTGTAACAGTCCGCCTTGCACCCGCCATTTATGATTGTAGAAAATTGCACCATGCTCAGGAATAACCCGCATCATCTCCGATAAACATTCCCGTTGCCAGACCACATACTCATCATGCGGCATACAATCATCATGATTAGAATATCCACTTATCAAACCAGCATTGCCCCACCTGCCTTTTTTATACCCTTTTAAACCATTCCCAGTTGAATTTTTAATGTTATACGGCGGGGAGGTAATTATCAGGTCAACTGAGTTATCCGGTATCTGCCGCATAACATCAACCGCATCCCCGCAGACAATCTTATTTAAAAAATCTTTAATTGGCCTTGTCCCCATTCCAATAAATAATCATTTTAACGAGCCCTGTAGGCATTCTACCAGTGACTCTTCCTCTCCTATTAAACGACAAATTGACTCGGAAACTAAATCTTCCCCGCAAACACTTAATACCATCTCAACAGCTTCCTTTGGTATATCGCCGCCGTCCAGAATACCAAACTTAACCAGTATCATTGATTTACTGGCTTCTTCTGCCAGCAGACTGGCATCCACGTACGCATCCTCAAGCATAAAATAAGTCGATGATTTAAACAGTAAACTTTCCAATAACGATAACTTCCGTAAAAATTCATATTTAAAATGCTCGTGCATCTCCAGCCTGACCGTATCCTTTGCCTTACCTTCCCGTATACTTTTCTTTATATCATCAACCAGGCTACCCCTTAGTAACTTACCTTGGTTTCGCCGTAATGCCGACCGGATACCCCGCATAAAATGATGTCGGTGTTTCCGCCACGCATGTTTAGTTGCATGACTACGTTTCCAGTTCCGGGCCCTGTTCACATAGTCCCCTTGCCCTTTTAAAAATACCTCGTCCATTGCAGCTACCGTATCCACGCCATATAACGTTCTGGCTATCTGCCGTGATTCAACATCCTCAAATCTCATAATTCATTGTTTCCTTCCATTAAATTAAATTATACTAATAACCGGTCGGACTGACCTGCTATCCGTTCACCGCCCGCCGGTAACGGAGTTGCCCCAGCCTGTAATCCGGGCCCGCCTGCGCCTTCTTCCGGCGACGGGCTGCCTGACATGCCTGCCCCGCCACCGGACGGCCCAGAAGGCGACGTAGCTCCAAATTCACCGCTTTCTGGCCCGCCTCCACCACCGCCAAAGTCACCGCCTATATCATCTACCCCGCCGGTATCATTAAAATAATCGCTCCGGCCGCCACCCCCGAAATCCGAATCAAACCCGAAATCGTCGGCGCCGGGGTCGCCCAGCTCAGGGTCGGTATCCAGTTCAAGGACACCGTCTGCACCTGCCATTGGACTTAAGAATTTATTAAGCAGCTCAAGTAACCGTTCGGGGTTAAGTTTCATCCGGGCAGCATCGCTACTGGCGATGTTTTCAAGTGCCCCGAATAAATCGGTCATAATATCTACACTGGCAGCGGTATACTCTACGCTATCCAGTAAATCCATATTAACCAGTGATTTAAACCTGACTTTAATGTTTTCTTCCCGGACGGCCATGCCACGCATCCGCAGATGAGTAGATATAATACTACGGATACCATCTCCGATTGATGATTGTACCATGACCAGTTTCCGGCTATACCGGCTGAAAACCTTTAATGTTTCCAGCTTGCTTGACCCGCCTTCTTCGGTTAACGAGATGTAATAGGACGGTATCCCAACGGCTTTAGCTGCTGATAACCGGAGCCGGTCTTCTTTAGCGTCTATATCGGCTTGGTGTCCGGTACTCATCTCAATTGTACCTACGTTTCCTTTTCCGTCCGAATAATTAGGTATAACCTTAACCCGGCCAACCAGCTCGAATATATCGTAAAATGTATAGTTGCCGGGGTCAGTTGCGTTAGGTGTAGTTGGCGATGATAACTCAATCTCGTACTTTTTAACTACATCGGCTACGTCTTGCGGGGTTGCGCTGGACGGGACGCTAACCCCGACCAGTAACGGTGTCATAACCTTTTTAAGGCTATCGGCTATGGCAGCCATCTCGAATACCTGTAACCGCTTTAGTTTTGAGATTGCCTGGTATACAATGCTCCGGCCTACCCGAACATACTCAGGTACCATCCTGGGTATCCGGTTCCGCATATCGGTTACTTTAACCCGTATCTTCCGGCTATCCAGACAAAAATGACCCATCTCATCCGTTGACCTGATAACCATTTTATCGGCTATCTTTTCAACATAAAACTGTGGCAGCCCGCCTTTATAAAAAGCTATGATTGAATCGGGGCTAACATCATCTATTATCTCGGTTATACCACGGCCATCCACGCAGGTCATCCTAAACGGATATTCACCGTATAACAGCAGGTCTTCCATGTTACCTTTAACGAAATCACGTAACCCGACCCGTTGTATGAATGATTGTACTTCATCATTTATTTTCTCGGATAATTCATCTTCTTCTTCCGGCTCGTAAGTAACCGTGAACACGTTATCATCTTGACTACTGCTAAACCCGTCATCTTGGACTACATCCAAGATTGTCTGGACAACGTCAAGGTTTCGTAAGCTTTCATAGGTACGGATTAGTCCTGCCCGTGTGTTTAGCACGCCAATGAAACTTTGAACCATCTCATCCCGCCGTTCCCGAGCCCTAATATCGTCCATGCTCCGATGCGTAAACGGTTTACGCTCATCTTTGTAGGTCGATATAATCCGGGACGTTAATGATTCGACGCTACCCAGTACATCATCCTGAATTAAACTGCTATTATTATATAATCCTAAATTTGACATATTATCCTGTTTTCGTTACCAGCTATTACCTTCCCCGAAAAAGGTTGCCCAGCTACCTTGCCGCTTTCTGTTCTGGTACTGTTCAAGTCCCTGTTTTAATATAGACCCCAGCCCGCCAGTTTCATCTTGCTTTTGTAATAATAACTGGTTCATGATAGTATTTGAACTTAGGCATGACCAGAATGCACCGGCTACGGCATCACTGCCATCCTTGCTCCCGTTCTCAGGATGGTCAATCTTCCGGTCATCCTCCCGTAGCTCCCGTAATTCTTTAATCAATAACGGATGGTTAATCATAAATATCCGTTCGTTATTGATAGCGTTTTTCAGGCTATGATACGCATCTTTAGTTCTATCTACCGATATACAGTCTACCTCCAGTCCTTGTAACCGAAGCTGCTGCCGTAAATCAGAGCTTTGAAACTGGTCAGCCGTAATCTTGGCAATCGGATAATTAATAGTACGTAACCCTAATATCCAATCCCTAATTTTATAAATTGGTATTTCATCACCTGGTTTAGCTTGTACGTAAAGTATCCAATCCATGTAAAACCGTCTATCCCGAATCTCATGGATAATAGGTATACCTTCTTCATCAACCGGCAGCCCGCCTAACAACGGATTCTCAAACAAAGCGTACACGGCTGCCATACCCAGCCGGTCATTCTTAAGTCCAATATCAATATGTATAAACCGATATGCTTCGGGATGTGTCGGATTTTTGAAGTATTCCATGTCGGCATATCGTGATACAGTATCGAAGTTATCCTTAAAATCAAGGTCGATTATATCTTTTGTAAATTTATTTGGTACGACCGACATCCGCAGTATCTTTTCAACCGACCGGAACAGCGAGATTGCACCGTGAACCGGATACCCTGCTATATCCCGAATAGCAGAAAATAAATCGGTCTCGAACGCATCGTAATACTCGGTTGGTACTTGTATGACGTTATAACCTTCTATGATACCTTCCTTTGCCAGTATAACCGGGTCTTTGGTCTCTGACCCCAGAAACAACGGAAACGTACGCCCGCTATAGTTATCCATCCGCCGTGAGCCACGATGTAATTCCCAGATAGGCACATCCCGGACTACATATGTCCGTCTGGTGTTTCGTGATGCTTCCATCCGTTCCGATAAGAAATCGGTTGCGTACCTAGGCGAAGATATTAAGAATAATTTACCGGGAATGTTACCGGCTGGCTGTAAAAATCGGCTTTCCATTCTACGCAGGATAGCCGAGTAACTTTCGCCTACTGCGTTTGTCCGGCTCCGGCTAAAGTTAGCTTCATCCATTACCCCGCCAAAGATAGCCCTGCCTAACGCCTGCATCGAGCTTGACCCTAGCTGGATATAAACGCCTTTGCCGACATGAACACTCATGCTTTCCCTATCCAGTTTCAGGCCAGTTATATTTTTAGAAAACCACGGGCTGGCTACCATTAACGCTTGCAGTCCTTTCCAGTTAACGTCATCGGCCAGATATTTAACGCTGCTGAACAGTACAAACGCTATACCTAACCCTGCCGGATATACCTTATAAAACGTTTGGGGACTCTTTAAACAAAGTAACTTATGTATCTCGTATAAAATACTTATATTAGATAACGTGGTTTTACCTGACCCAATCGGTAACGATAAAATAACTTCTGAGTACGGACTATAAAACGTTGTCGGGAATAACTTGGTTAAATGATTCCGCCAGAACGGATATATCTCCCGACCTATCACATCACCCAGAAAATCTGAATCAGATAAAAATGTATCAATTGATACTGGCCGTTCAATGTACGAATCTTTATCCAGTTCAAACAGAAGCGTGTCCGCCTCCTGAATATCTAACCCAGCTAAAATGTTATTTAAATCATCGCTCATCAATTATGTTTTCATCTATAACTGTACCTTGGATACCTTCTTCTTCTATCCGTTTATCAATTAACCGTTTCAAGGCTTCCTTAGCCTGTACAACGCTCTTAGGAGTATCATCCGCAATTAATCTACCGCTTACATCCTGTTCAATCTCGAACATTTTATTTAACAGCGATGTTTTAACGCCTAAATCCAACATCTTAAATATAAACGAATGACTCATTGTCTTCCTTTTCAAAGCCAGCTCATAAACCGTACATAAATCTTTGGTCGATAACTGATTTAAAATGTCGATTGATAATAACTGTTCTTCAATCAGCTCCAAAGCTGTATCCATCTTTTTCATACTGGACAGCTCAGATGATATAACCGAGTTTAACTCGTTAAAACTTAATGGTAATTCTTGTTCGTTATCCATAAATAAACTGCATGATATGTTGTTTTTTCTGGTCGGATAATCTACGATACCCCGATAATAACTCTTTTTCTTCTACCGATACCGTATCGCTTATAGCCAGTAACGTTCGCCTAAGCGTATCCACCGTATTATTATAAAACTGGAATAATTCGGTATATAATTTAAACAGGTTTTCTAGCTGGATAGTATTTAAATTTCGAGAGGATATGGTTGCCAGACAGCTTTGCATTGTTCGTTCTATAACCGGTAGCTCATCCACGAGAAACTTAATCCGTTCCATCAGTGTTAATATCAAGGTTTCCTGATTCATTATTCATTATCTCCATTACATGCTCAAAATACCCGTCCTTAAGATTATTCGATTTATTAGATATAAATAAATCATTTATTCTTTTATAGGCTTCTTTAAACTGTGGTTTAACCTGTAGTTTTCGGTCATCCTCAAGCGACTGGCTAACCTCCCTCGCAAAATCCAGTATCCGTAAAAACCGGGTTGCCTTTGGAAACGTAACCGATTTACCCGATAAAATAAAGAAAAAATAAAATATATCCCGCCCGTACTTCTCGTATAATAACAATAAAGATACTAAATCTAACCTGTACGTGGTTGCAATGTAGACTAGCGCTACTGTATCAGGTGTATTACTAAACTTAAAGTTATATTTACTTTTGGTTTTATGTTTCATAACGGGAATGTAGATATAAATGTTCTTGCCGAAGTACCGTGGCATAGGTTGCCCCACATGACCGCCCTGACCAGCGGGTTATTCTTGCCCAGTACCATTAAATCATCGTGTATCATGCCAGGTTCAATATCAATCTTAATCTTTTTCATGGATAAGAAGAACCAGTGACATACGTCTTCCTCACCAAATAACATTGGTTCAGTTTCATCTCTTTGTTCTGGCTCAGCTATGACCTGCTCGATTAAATCATCGGACAAATACCCGTTCTCACGCTGTAACCGTTTTGATTTAGCCCGCCAACTGGATGCCCGGTTCCGAACTACCGTGAATATCCAGCTAGCAAGATTAACCCCGCAAATCGGGTCGTAATACCTAAACGAATCCAGTAACCGGATTAGACAATCCTGCTCAAAATCATTGTCTGTCCGGCCAATTAACCGATGCTGCAGATATTTCAGGTACGGTGTAATATGTTTAATAAACTCGTTTGAGTTATACCCATGTTTATTATATACATTAACTAACTGGACTAATGTATCCCGTTTCATCGGCTAAATCGGTTAACTGGTCTGGTTGGCCTGTCATCCCCCCCTCCTTTACCTAATATACCACCTAAACTCATTAAAAACAAGTACCAATCATTAGTTGACTTTAGATACCGGTGCATCCGTAACCAATGATTAACAATATCTTTTAACCTGTTATCTTTGTTCTTGTTTAAATATACATCATCTAAAATGCGCCGAATGTAAACACTAAAATCCTGGTCAATGTATATAACCGGGTTAGATGTTATATCCAGAACAACCTGTTTAGCTTTCTCAAGGTCGCCTTTAATAAATAAATCCAGTAATACCGTAAACTGTTCATCTATAATCTTAAATGTATCTTTATAACCTTGTTCGCCTATCAGTTTAATCATCTCTAGCTGCTGGATACCATCCCGCACATGGCCGTTTACCCGCCTGGCTGCCCTGTTAAGTGTATCCTCAGAAGCCTGTATACCTTCCAGCTCGGCTATCTTGGATAAATGTTGGGTCATCTCATTCTGCGATAACGGCTCAAACGGTACAACCAGTGACCGAGATATAATTGTAGGTAATAGTAGCTCGGGATTAGTTGTACACATAACAAAAAATACGCCGGAAGGGGCTTCCTCCAGTACCTTAAGTAATGTACCTTGCCCAGCTTTCGATACCAACTGTGTTTCATCAAGGTTAACTACCCTATACCCGTTCGATACTGCATACGTCAAAGTATCCCGAATATCCCGCATGGTATCTACATTCCCAACTACACCTGAATCCAGCTCGACATATAAATGTTTGGTATCTTTACATGCCTCGCATCCATTGCAGGCATCCCCTGACCGGGTCTTGCAGTTAACCGACTTAACCAGTATACGGCTGCAAGTTGTTTTGCCTAACCCACGCTCGCCAGAAAATACAAGTGACCTAGGCGCATCCTTTGGGTGCCTCGAGATAGCTTGCAGGATACTCTTAGCAACCGATTGTCCGGTTACATCCGCAAACGATATGGGTCTATATTTCTGGGTTAACATCTATTCAACATTACACTGTATATAATCAATAAACTTAAACATTGGTACGCCAAACTTAACCTTGTCTACATACCCACGTGTTTTCTTGCAACTAAACAGGATTGAAACCAAACCCAGCCAGCTACGTAACGTTTCTGTGCTGCCTATAGCCGATATATCCGGCTGGTGTTTTTTGATTGCTTTCAATACTTTAACCCAGTACGGTTTCGGGAACATGCTATCTACATTCCTAATCTGGGATTCTACGAGTTTAATGGCCGATTGAACCGAGAACGGTAACTCTTGCAGGTCATTTAACAGCTCCTCATAATCTTTTATAAGTAACCCGTTTAACCGTTCCTGAGCCATCTGGATACTGGCTATAACCGAATCAACATCCTGTAACGCCAGCCCAGAAAAACTGTAATGGTCTGTCCTATCCCTGTCAATCAATAACCGTTCTTTATCCTGATGAAATAATCCGGTATCAATAGTAAGTTTACCCGATAAAAAGAACGGAACTATAACCACAATAACAGGGATGCAACCTAAAATTGGTTTACCTGCTATGTACAGATACGTACGGTATCCCTTAACAAAATCTATATCTTGTAGTACCCAGTTCTCAGTTACTAGATACTCTTCCAGCTTGGTTACATGACTATAATCAACCTGTTTCTTTACAAACAGTTTTCTTTGTTCGTACACGTTACTGCCTGAACCTGGCTCGCAGATGGTAAGAACCGAGTCTATGCCTTGCTCTTGAAGCAGGTTAACCTGATTATTTATCACATCTTTCTGGACAGTAAACGATAGCCCGTCAAAGAATTTAACTGGTATTTTCAGTGTCTTTAATAAAGAGTTCCTGGCCGTCTCAGTTAGTAACCCCCTGCTCTCCTCCGATAAAAAACAGGATAACAAGTTATTATCCTGTGCCGGAACCCTTATAACCGGCTCCGAAAACCAATCCTGTATCTTCTCTAGTTTGTATTCCATATAATCTCCTGCCATACCTATTAAACGCTAAAACCGGGACCAACATAAAAACCAGCTAAGGCATGAAAAAACCGTATTATTGCCTTAGCCGGTTAGATGTATGTTTAATATAGATGTTATATAAAAACTATCTAAATGCTTTTCTATATCTTTCAGACTCGGTTTGATAATTAGCTATTACTACTACACCTCGACCCGCAGGTAATATATATTCATTGCTTTGTAAAGCATCTAAAGCTATTGCTTCATCGTCTATTGGGTCATCAATACCTAAAGCTTCCCAAGCTTCCAAAGCAGAGTTAAACTCGGTATACATATCTTCAAGTTCAAATATGTCTAATAAAATAGCATTTCTTTCTGCTATATCAAGATGGTCGTAAATAGCCGCAGCAGCTCCCCGTGAAAACGATGTTATTTTTGGAACAATCTCAATAAATTGTTCAAAAGTAAGCAATAAACCTACACCTTCTACTTTCTGCGTAACCGAATACACACCATAACGACTCAATTCCATAATACTTTATTCCCTTTCTATAAATATCAAATCTACATTTCTATTAAACGCTCTTTAATTGATACAATCCCTAAAAGCATTAGATTCTATCAATTTCAAACCTTCATGAATAAAACTCTAGTTAACCTAATACAACTATTGCACCTTCGGATGTTTCTATAACATCATATACAGATCTAAGAACACTTTCTGCTTCCTCTTCAATTTCATAATCATATATATCATCCCCCATCTCATCACCAAGATCTAATGCTAAAACAGCATCCTCATAAGTATCAAAAACAGTAAAGTATTCATAAATATCTCTCCCTTTTAATCCCTCAAATGTACCTTCATTTTCAATAATATAATCATAAATTACCTCTGCAACATCCTGAGTGAAATCATCATTGTCAACCATAAAATCAACAAACTCTTGCTTACTGCGTACCCAACTTAAATCTTTATTCATATCACTATTTCCTTTCTATAAATATCAAATCTACATTTCTACTAAACGCCGTTACCTCCAACGGCCATCAAACTTAATATAGACCCCAACTTTTTTTTTCACATACAGTTTTACCTAGCCTAACCCCGGTATTACTTCCATAAGCGATATTTTAAGTAATCTTTCCATACCCGACCGGCCATAATACATGCCCCAATCTTTTACATACTGCGGAGTAATGCTCCGTGCAATACAGCCCTGCTCCTTAAACTTTTTTGATACCATACCAGTTTGTTTCTGGCCGGTATCGTCATTATCAAAGGCCAGTATCACTTTATCGGTTAAACCCCGAATTAGATTTATACTGGATGCCGAAGGCGCACTACTTAAACAAGCCAGCACAAACGGGTACTGTCTTGCTATATATTCCCGGTCTTTAACGCCTTCAACCAATATAATTGGGTTCCCCCTTTTAAACCCGGTAAACCCGTGCCAGCCGTATAACATCTGGCCTTTAGCTGCCCCAGTAAAAATACTGTAATCTTTACCGGTAAACGACCGCAGAATAAACCCGCCTATATACCCGTTCGGGAAATCAATCGGGATTAACCAGAATATCTTGTTCCGGTTAAAGAACGGGTAATACCTTTCGGCATGTGGCAGATATTCAAGATGCTTAACCGCAGAGACCAGTCTAACCTCCAGCCCAGACTTATCTATGAAAGCCAGGTATTCTTCCGAATCAATCGGTTTAATTACATGAATTGACCGTGCGTTCTGGTATAGATTAATAAACTGTTGTATCATGGTTTTTGGTTTGTATGTCCAATGAACATCCGAAATGCTTTATCGGCACTTAATCCCTTACTGCCGCCTTTCTGGTATGCACTCTTCCAATATAGGGCATGAGCTTCCCAGCTGCCTTCAGGGATACTACCTCTATCCATTGCATAGACAAGCCGAGCCAGCCCAGCGGCAAACCGGTCGTTCTGAAGCAAAACATCCCTGATTGTTCCACGTGGAACATTCGTAACCCCGCTATACTCTTCCAAACAACGCTTGTACCTTGGCCTATCTTTCAGATACCTGTAATAAATATCTTCTGCTGTGACCGGTTCAATCTGCCAAAATGATACGGCGGGGCCACCACTAAGCTGTTCCCTGTAATGACCACCGCCGCTCTCTACCACAACCGTGAAGTATAACTGGTTAATTACCCGGTCTCCTGCAGGTAACACGTCCCCGAACGCTTCCACGGTTTCTTTGGAGAGTCTATATAACTGCTCCAAAGATTCACCTTGCATACCCATGCAAGATAAAAACAGTATCAATAGTATCCTAACCTTACCCATACCATATCTATTAAACGCTAAAATCTATACCTACATAAAAAAACTGGCTAAAACCCGTGAATTAATTTTAGCCAGCCAACTAAAGCCGGTACACTTAGTTCATTCCAACCTGCCCATCCCAAACACCTTCTATCAATTATATATAACTATTTTTAATAATTTTGGATAATAACACCACCATCAAAAACTATAACTTTGGTATTGTCCTCTAACTCTTCATAACAAGCCTGTTCAAAGTTCACATCATCTTCGTACTCTTCCCTATATTCTTTAACTAAATCAGGGTCATAATCTTCTAACGCTTCTGCTGCACTCTTATATTCAGTGTACTCAACCCGAATAGCAACAGGGTCATATTCAATAGGCTCTCCAATATCTTCCGAAAACGACCATAAATACTCATACAAAGCTTGACAGCCATCAGGAGAAAATCTGCCTTTTAAACCATCTCGAAAATCATACTCTGATACAAAATCAATGATACCTACCATTTTATCTCTATCCATAATACTTTATTCCTTTCTATAAATACTCAATTCATTTCTACTAAACGCCGTTACCTCCAACGGCCATCAAACTTAATATAGACCCCAACTTTTTTTTTTCACCGTCAGTTTTGTCTAGCCTAACCTTGTATCCAATCATCTATGCAACCGACATCCTTTTAAGAACACCCCCAGCGGTACATTACTCATGCTATACGGTATCTTTACACTCTTTAATGATGTACATCCAAAGAAAGCTTGTTCTCCTATCCAGCTAACCTGCTCCCCTAAACTAACCTCTTTCAGCTTCCCACAATCACAAAAACATTCTGCCCCTATACCTTGTACATCAACCAATTCTACCTTCCGTAGTTTATGGCAACCTTTAAACGCTTTATCATACAAGATACACGGCCCTTTAACAATCAAACTACGGATATTTTTACACCGTTTAAAGGCACCTCTGCCAACCGCTTTAACATTTTCTATTACAAGCTGTTCTGGCACATCCCCAGAATACCCGAGAACAAACCCGTCTTTAATTACCAAACCCATCTAACCGTTCCTCAAAACTTACAAAAATCTACACCACGTTTTAGCGTGTATGTAAACTTCCCGTTTGATTCCTTTTTCAACGACGGGCTAAAATCATTCGTTACCGAACAATCTGAACTCCCATCTCCAAAGGCGTATATTCCCGCAGAACTTGCGGTATAAAGTTTCTTCAAATTAAGAGCAGCGTTCAAATCTCTATCCATTTCGTGATGACAAATTTGACACTTAAATATCCTATCAGACAACTTTAAGTCATCATTCTTCCAACCACAATTTGAACAGGTCTTTGATGATGGATAGAACGTATCAGCATATTGGATTTCTCTGCCATACCATCTTGCTTTGTATTCCAACATTCTTCGGAACTCAAACATTCCTGCATCATTTACTGCTCTTGCCAAGCAATGATTTTTGACCATACCCGAAACATTCAAATCCTCCAACACAATCGTTTGATTCTCACGAATGAGTTTGGTGGTTGCCTTATGCAAGACGTCTTTACGAATGTTTCCGATACGATAATGTAATCTTGCTACCTTTTGTTTTGCTTTTTCTCTGTTCTTACTTCCTTTCGTTTTTCTACTTAATTGTCTTTGTTGTCGTTTTAACTTTTTCAAATTCTTGGACAATGCTTTTGGATTCTCAAATACATTTCCATCGGAAGAAGTCGCCAAGGTCTTAACTCCTAAGTCGACGCCGACAATCTTATCTAATTTAGGCAACTCTTGGATGTGTTGCTTGACTTGAAATGATACAAACCATTTGTCTGCTTTCTTAGATATGGTTGCTGATAGGATTTTAGAGTCGTCAGCAAAGTAATCATTTTCAGACAACTTAATCTTTCCTATTCTTGGCAACCAGCAATATCCATCCTCAATGGAAATTGAACCATTCAATCGGAATGATTGTTTATCGTTTTTCTTTGACTTGAACTTCGGAAATCCTTTCTTACCTTTAATTTTCTTCTTACAACGAGTGAAGAAATTATTGAATGCCTTATCACAATCTCTCAATGCTTCTTGGAAGGAACACTTGCTAACTTCGTATGCCCAAGGCAACTCATCTGTTCCTTTAAGTTTATTCAACTCACGATGTAATTCAATAGCATTCGGAATTCGTTCTTTCTTATCAAACGCTGCCTTCTTTCGTTCAAGAGCGAAATTGAAAGCAAATCTTGACGCACCAAAATTCTTCCTAAACAATGTCTTTTGAACATTATTTGGATAACATTGGATACGATATGCTTTCAGTATTTCTTTCATGGAATTACGACTTCCTCTTGTTTCTTCTTTCGGTTTTGAGAACTCCTGCGTCCGTAAATTTTAGCACTGAATGACGCCATTAAGGAGAGAATATCTTCAACTAATTCTTGTTCGTATCCTTTCCCGATGACACTTTCTACCATCTCAATCTTTACTCCGCAGGAATTGAAGTAGGAAACCAAATAGTTAAAACAAAATCTTGAAAGTCGGTCTTTATGTTCAATAAAAACAATGTCAATTTGTTTTGATTCTACCAATTCAAAAAGTTTTTGGAGTTTCTTTCTGTTATCGTTCATTCCTGAACCAACTTCGTCAATAACCGATATAAGGTTGTATCCTCTTTTCAATGCTTCGGTAGTCATCCGTCCCACCTGACGTTCCAAATCTCCCTTTTGTTTTTGTTCATGGGAACTTACACGACAGTAAATCGCCGTTCTGTTCTGTTGGATTGGGATAGTCGGTTCTCGATAAGTTCCTGCCAACTTTTCAATCTCAATTCGTGGAAAACGTCTATGTCCACCTGTGGTATAGGTAGGAGTGATTTTGTTATCACGTTCCCAATTCCTTAATGTTTCGGTAGATATACCGAGCATTTCGGACGCTTCTTTAATAGTTAGGAAGGGTTTAGCCATTTGGCATCAATCCTTTCTGTTGGAATAGTCGAAACCATTCATCATAGAGACGTTGAAATTCCTCTACGGTTGGGACTTCATCCAACTCAAATGGTATCTGATGGATGACTCCATCATCGGTTTCAAACTCAGTTTTTGTTACTCTTACAATCATTTTAGGTGTCTTGTTCTTCATATAAATACACTTGAAATTCTCAAAAAGTGAAATTATTTTTAAGATTTTGTAAGAATTGTAACATTTTAGTCAGCAGTTGTCAACCCCGAATTAACTCTTCCAAATCAGTTATACTTAGCTTAACCGTTTTATCCAGCCGTGATACACCGTCTATATCCCAAGCAATCATGCGTAGCCCGCCTGACGTGCCCCGAAGTAAAACTGTTATATGCCCGTAACTAGGTGTTGTATCCGCTTTTGTACCTGCATCATCAGTAACCATATATGTAATCAAAGCACCGCCTTCTGACGGTGTAATCTCTAAAACGTTACTTGCCGTTAAATGATTCTTAATATAACTAACTGTCCGATCAGTTATACTTAATTCTTCAAATAACCGGGTTAATCGGGTTAATCCATCCATTTTAATAACTTATCCAGACCGTCCAAAGTAACAAATATTTCGCCTTGGCCGTCCAAGATAATATGGTCGAGCGTAATTGAATAGTTAATGATACCACCATCAAAATCGGAAGCTTTTATATCCCGTAGAACCGACATTGCCGCTGCCCTATCCTGCGGTGCCGATTCCTTCCCGTTATAAACAAACCTGAAGCTGGCTACCCCATCCGAATCATCATACGATAACTCAACCAGCTCAAAGTCATCATCCTCGTCTACCTCCCGCAGTATATCATCCAAGCTTTTCTCGGTGCCTGTATCCTCTTCCTGTTCTATACCCTGTTCTGCATCCTCCTGCTCTTCTGGGGAAACAACTACACTGGTATCAGTACCTTCCAGCTCCAACTCCTCTTCTTCCTTATTATCATTAGTTAAAAGATTGTCTTCTCCAATCATAACTATTTATTCTTTTATGTCAGGCATTATATTACTAGGGTATCTAAAGCTCCCTCAATAAATTAAGTACTCTCCTCAGCCATATACCCTTATTTAACTTTTTCTCAATGCTACTTGTATCCAATAAATCAGGATAATTAAATACAAAAGATTTTAATTCTTCATTTTCACTATCTGATAAAGCGTGTATCCTCTCGAATCTACCAAAAAATGATAAAGAAAAGAAAAATCTCCTATTTGGAATAACACTTACTTTAATAGTTGGAAGCATATCTGACCTTTCAAATGTATATGTTACCTTATATAAAAGATGAGCAGGAAAATCTGCACCATTAACATTAACATTAAATTGACGCTCTACAATTGAGCTAAAAACAGAACCATCAGAAGATTCCCTCACAAAACTAGTACGAAAGCATTCCTTAGAATCATCCCAATCAATAATATCCACAATGTTGGTAATTATAATTGATAACCGTTCATTAAAAGGTCGGTAACCCTCTAACATTCTACTTAACCTACGAATTCTATTTCTCATATCACTATTTCCTTTCTAACTTATAAATACCCAATCTACATTTCTATTAAACGCCGTTACCTCCAACGGCCATCAAACTTAATATAGACCCCAACTTTTTTTTCACATACAGTTTTTAACACTCCCTCTAACTACATCCCAAGCTTTCACCACAATTTAAACATTTATAACAACTACCGTTTCTAACCGTTGTTTGCCCGCAGTACGGACATAACGGTGCGTCTAGCTGATAACTACGTAATACATCCGATAACGATACAGTCGTTTCTTTGCCTGGCCCATTTAACTGGCGTGTCTCACCTACACCGGCTCCTGAACCATCCCCGCTCCCTAAAAACTGTAGTTCCAACCACCTGAATATATAATCTATAATCGAAGTTGCTTGTCGAATATCGGGGTTAGCAGTCATGCCCAGCGGTTCAAACCGTTGATATGCAAACTTTCTAACCAAATCTTCCAGTGGTACACCGTATTGCAACGCTAAAGAAGCCAGCGTTGCCAGACTATCCATTAACCCTGCTATGGTTGACCCTTCCTTGGCCATTGTAACGAATATCTCGCCCGGCTGCCCGTCTGCGTATAACCCAACTGTCAGGTATCCTTCATGACCGCCTATCTCGAATTTATGGTTAACGGCATTACGTGTATCAGGCAGCTTATGCCGAACTGGTTTACCAATCTTTTTCTTTAGCTCAAATATAACTGTTTCAAGCTCGGTAATCTTATCTTTCAGACTTTTAACCAGTAACCCGTTCACAACCGGTTTATCCTGTTCTTCTTTGTCGGATGTTGTTCTGACCGGCTGACTCTTTGACCCATCCCGATAAATAGCTACACATTTTAAACCAAGATTCCATGCAGTCTGGTATGCTTTCGCTATATCATCAACGGTTGATTCGGCTGGCATATTAACCGTTTTACTGATTGCGCCGCTCAGGAACGGTTGGATAGCCGACATCATCCGCAAATGACCTTCCCAGCTAATAAACCGGGACCCCAGCCTGGGTTTAAACGCACAATCGAAAACCGGCAGATGTTCATTTTTAATAACCGATTTGGTTATTCCGTTCTCGGTAACAGGTTCAATTGTCTCGTGTGTATCAATATACTGTTCAATTTCCTTAATCTGGGCACCGGTATACCCCAGTTTCTTTAATGCTTTTGGTACGCCTCCATTTACCAGCTTTAACATACCGCCCCCGACCAGAAACTTATATTTAACCAATGCTATCTCGGGTTCAACCCCGGTCGTGTTACAATCCATCATGAACGAGATTGTGCCGGTTGGTGCCAGTACAGTTACCTGTGCATTCCTGAATCCTTGCCCTTTTGCATACAGATATACGTTATCCCAAAGACCAGATATGTCATCTATACCGGTAAACATGGATAACATATCATCGGATAATTCATTGTATAACCGGTTAAATTCATCTCTGTGTTTACTTATTACATCTATGAAACTGGACTCGTTCTCTGGGTACCCCGAAAACGGCCCCAGAACGCCCGCCAGCCGGTTTGAGGTTGAATAAGCTATCCCAGTGAGTATTCCGGTTATAAAGCCCGCAAATCGCCTGCTGCGCTCGCTGTCGTAGGCCATGCCCAGTTGCATTAGTAACGACCCTAAGTTTGCGTACCCCAGCCCCAGCGGTCTATACCGGATAGAATTATTAACTATCTTTACGGTTGGATAGCTTGACCGGTCAATCAGTATATCCTGCGCAATAATGAATAATTCAACTGCCCGTGAAAAAGCGGTCACGTCAAACTTACCGTTCTTGACAAACTTACATAAATTTAACGATGCAAGGTTACAAGATGAATCGTCTATAAACAGATATTCACTGCACGGGTTACTTGAGTTTATACGGCCTGCTTTCTTGCAGGTATGCCATTCTTGAATTTTATCGTCGAATTGTATACCGGGGTCGCCGCATTCCCATGTACCTTCGGCAATCTTTCTAAATAATGTTCTTGCATCTTTAGTTTCTAATACTTCGCCTGTTGTAACTGCTCTGGTCTCCCATGATTCCCCGGCTTCAACGGCCCGCATAAAATCATCTGATACCCTGACCGATAGATTCTCGTTTTGGTACATTGCACTGCCGTATGCCTCGCCATTGAACGAGCTATCGTATCCTTGCGCTATTAACGCTCGAACCTTCTTTTCTTCTATCTTCTTAGCATCAATAAACTCTTCAATATCACCGTGCCAGTCACATAACGTGTTCATCTTGGCTGCCCTGCGGGTCTTCCCGCCTGACTTAACCACGTTAGCTACCTGGTCATATATCTTTAAAAATGACATCGGCCCGCTCGGTTGACCACCCCCGCTTAGCTTTTCTTTACTGGCCCGAATAGAAGAAAGGTCGGTTCCGGTGCCCGAGCCAAATTTAAATAGTCTGGCTTCGCTGGATACCAGCCCCATTATACTTTCCATGTTATCTTCGACCGATTGAATGAAACAGGCACTACATTGCGGGTATTCATACTGTGTATCAGACTTACGAATATCTCTTGAATAGATAGAATCGTAATACCAGTTGCCAGCCGATGATTTATCGCCAATATTATACTCATGATATAACCCTACGTTAAACCAGACCGGTGAATTAAATGCGCCGTACTGGTTTAAACATAACGTTGCAAGCTCATCATAAAAGATTTTACCGGTTTTATCCGTGAAATAACCGTCTTGAATACCCCAGTCTGTTATCGTATTACAAACCCGATGTATCAATTGCCGGATGGAATTTTCCCGTTGCGGTGTGCCGTGCTCACCATAAAAATACTTTGATACAACTACTTTAACGGCAAGGTCTGACCATGATTCCGGGGCCGCTACATCTTTCTGGCTAAAAATAACCGCACCCTGCTCGTCGGTTATCTCGACATCTTTTTTAACCCATGATACTGCTGAGAACGGGTCTTTATTGGTACTAAAAAACCGGTTAACTGATAATTTTTTATTGGTTATTTTTGAAGTAGTTGTTGCGAAAGAATCTGTATCGGTAGCCAGCTTACTTTTATTTGTCATAATTATATAAAAACTTAATACGGATAAAAAGGGGAGTGTAACCTCCCCATGTACAATATCTAACCTGATTAACTTTACCTAATCCCGATGCCAAAGATAATATAGACCCTGCCCAGTAAACCTAACAGGCATTAAAACGGACGATTAAACTATCCTCTTATAAATCATCACCGGCCTCTAATGCAGTAACCAAAACAATAAAAAACAATACAACTATAAAAAGTAATATAACTATACCATACATGCTCATGGTATGTTTATTCTTTAACCATCATCCCAGCCAAAGCAACCCACATATCCTCAGATTTAACGGTCATCATTGTCATATCGTTTACTGCTATCTGTACATGGGCGCTATCCCTAAACAGATTAAGTACCTTAACAAGAGCGACCACCTGAAATGATGTATTAAAATTAAGTGACTCGGGTATCTTAGCCAGATTAAACTTGGATAACCGGCCCGACCTGCATACCGCACTTAACGTTAGCATACCATCCTTCGCCAGTAGTTTAACGTTACCGGCCCCGTCAAGTAATTCTTTAACCAGTGTAACAACCCGATAGAACGATAACGCTGGCACGTTAAACCAGGCCAGTTCTTCGTTGATAGATTCAACATGTTTATAGAGTCCTTGTAACCCTTTCAGGTCAATCTCAGGGATAACCAGCATTGCATTCACGGTCTTAAAAATAAAACCTTTCTTGGCGCCGTCTTTTTTACCCCAGGTAAACGCTGCCGTGTCCGATAACATCTGGCTTAGGATAATTGCATCCTGTGTCCGTAACGCAAACGGATTCTTGCTTTCATACGACTGTACTGTAAACGCATACATATAATTCGAGTATGCCCTGCCATCATCAAAACAAATCCGGTTTTGTTCTGGCTGCTGTGCCAGTGCCATCGAGGCAATCGCCCGTTTTAATATCCGGGTCAGTTCATTACACAGTAACGGTTCGCTCTCATCTATAACAGTAAAATTAAAGTTAAATATATCGTTATCAATGTTATAGCTTTCAACCTCAACCTCGCCATCCAATACGTTTACACATAAACAGTTATCCCTATCCCTAAACAAGATGTTCTCGCCAGCGTTCCTAACCAGCAGATAAAACGAGTTAAACGATACAAAGTATTCCTTTGATAAATGATTATCATTATTTATTACTGGTACTTTAACGAATGTTTGTATCTCGCCGGTATTAACCGTAAACTCGACAAACCCATCATTATACTTAATCTTAACTACTTTAAGAAGAAAATTGTTTGCATTTTTAACTGCCGTATTCATGAACAGGATTGATTTAAGTAACGTTGACCGGTCAAATAACCAATGGGGCTCGGTCACACTACTATAATCAAATGTATCCAGTCCAGATAAATCTTCCGATAACATATCGGTATCATTATCCTCTTTGGCTTCTGCCTCGCTGATACCGGCCTCAATCTCATCTACAATCTCATCTACATTATAATCTTTTTCTTCCATATTACTTAAACTCCATTCCTAATCTTTGGTATAAATCTTCAAGGTACACCATAACATCGGTTGGTGTATCCAGCTCGACTAACGCTTTTTTAACTGTTAAAACGTTGTTTGACCCCATATCCGATTGTTTGAACCGGTCAAGTAAATCGGTCATACTGGTTAAAAGCGTAGTTGTATTCTTAACAGGACTCCGTAATATATCTGCCCTGAAAATAGATTCACCCGGTACAGTCGGTATTGGTACATTCCGGTCTACCTTGACAATCTTACCATTATCACACGATACAATTGATATTGCGGGTACACGGTCCAGGTTATAATCATGGGCGCTATTCCGACACAGCGCACCTTGCCGGACTAAAACTGTACCGTTCCCTTCTATATCCGGCCTGGGCTCATGCTCATGGCCCAGAAACACATATTTATACCCGCTGTTAAATACTTCATCTTTAGATATACTAAAAGCAGGGTCGGACGGTTCCTCAAAGAAAAAATGACCCAGTAGTACACCGTCCTCTTGTTTGTTATGTTTAGGTACTGCAGGGTTTTTCTTGAATTCAATCACATCGAATGATACCCCGTCAAAAGTAATACCTTTATCTAATACCTTTACTACACCGAACTCATGTAACAGATTTAGACTTGTCCGGTCGGCCGATGCCAGATTCAATCCTTCCACGTCATGGTTGCCCCAGATAGTATAAACCGGGGTGGTTAGCTCGCCCAGCCGTCTGGAAACCTCCAGTTTATACTGCTCGCTGATAACAGGCCGATGGAAAAAATCACCTAGAATAATGGAAACATCAGTCATCTTAACAGCAGTAACTAAATCGTTTAATGTTACAACTGAATAATCCGCTTTCCATGACCTGGGCGTTTGTTCGCTCAAATGCGTGTCGCCTATAATACCTACCTTAATCATTTCTTATCTTCCTTAACCTTATCCTGTACACCTAAACGCTGTTCCTCTGCCATTAAAAGCATCTCGCCTATCACATCCAGCTCACCGTTACTTGGTAATAAATCTTCATACCTAAGATAAAGAAACTCGGCTAACTGACGACGTCTGGATTCGATAAGCTCCTCCGATATTGTAAAATCATCAGACACAATTTTACGTTTATTATACATCTACATCTCATCTAGCCTTGTTTCTTTGATTTAAACTCTTTTTTAATTATCGTGACCGGTTCGTTTATTTTTTTAACATGTTCTTGCAGGTCAATCTTGGATGCTTTAGCCATTGTGTCCAAAGCATCCATAAAAACATGCTGGTTCCGCAACATTTCATCAATCTTAAACTCAACCCAGTTTAACTTTTGCAGTATACCATCTAACCTTTTAATATCATTACTCATAATACTTAATCTTTATTTTTTCTCTGTAACTAAACCGTCCGAGACAATATACATTTTATCAGCGGACGATAAAACATCGGGGTCATGCGATATAATCACCACACCACCGCCTTTATTTAACGTTAATTCCCGTATAAACCCGAAAAATCTGTCTCTATACTGTGCTGATACGTTATGATACCCTTCATCAATGAACAGGTACGGTAACACACCTATCTGCGTTAAATAATAATAATGTATAACAAAACTAACTACTGTACGTAACCCTGCACCGGTGCCTTCTTTCAGGTCAACCTCAAGCGGCGGGTTCACCCCGTTATCAATCACGGTAAACGATAAAGATTTACCTTTCTTGCTTTCTATCTCTACCGTAACCGCATAATCCTTGTCATAAAAAACATACCGTAACGCAAGATTAATTGTCCGTTCCAGCTCGCCTCTGGATGCCTCGTACACTTTATCCACGGCAGCCCGAAAAAACTCTTTCGTTTTACTGCCCAGTTCTTTCTGGGTATATAACGATTGTTCTTTATCCAGTAACCCCAGTTTTTCAACCTCGAACTGGTCAACCTGCTGTTGTAGATTTTTAATCCGCTGGGTTACTTTACCAACGTTAATTGATAACGTATCCATTGGTTAACCTCTTAACAAGTTTTCCACCTCATCCAAAGTAGCAGACAATTCTTGCACATAACTAACTGCCTCCGAATAAACCTTCTCTGCATCTTCCTTTAGTCTATCCCGTTTAGCAACCAGTTCTTCTGTACTATTCACCCCGTGCTTAGCCAGTAAAGCTGCTTTCTGCGATTCTTTCTCGCTAAGCACACCTTTCATTCTGGCTACCCGTGTCCCGAGTGATTTAATCCGTTCCGTTAACTGTTTATACTCCTCAACCGTAATTTTCATGCCTATTCCTTTTTATCTGTATCTTTCTCTTTATCTTGAGAAACCTTTTCTTTCTCTTGAGAAACCTTTTCTTTATCTTGATTAGAAGAATCTATATCCCAAATATATGAATATAAACAATCTTCATAAATCAAATCTTCCGTCTTAAAACATGCCTCTGAATAATCAAACATAACTGTTTGCTCCTATCACCTATATTAAACGCTATTTATGCAGAATACCCCCACATAACGGACAGTTTTCTACTTGCCCAATCATTTCTTGGGCCTGCCCGTGCTCAACCTCAAGATTGTGCAATTCTTCTGCCTGCATTTTATTTTCAAAGTCAACCGAAACCAATGTATCAGTAACCTTATCCAAATCAATATATTGTTCCGGTACACTTAAATCAAACTGTCTATTCAGGTCTACCTTGGATAGTGCGGATAAAACCTTATCAATAGATAAGTTTGATTCTATACCTTGCTCGGCCAATAAATAATCTTTAAGTATATCTAACCCAACCGTAACCTGGTCCGGGATGCTACCGCTAGCTGCCAGTACCTTATTTAATGCCTCTGAAATATCTACATCTTTCTCCAGCCGCTTATACTCAGGGATAACCTCCAGATTAAACGTTTTATCTAAGTCCAGCCCTGAGCAGGTATCCAATGCCTTATCAACCCTGATAACCTGTTCAACTGCACTGGAGATACTATCAACCTCTTTAAACAAAGATATTACCTGTTCATGTAAAGAAAGTAACTTGTCCGTATCACACCCTACTAAAACATCTTTACATTTATCTTTCTGGTCGTCTACAACCGTAATTCTATCTTTAACGGCTGATAGATTACTATTTATATCCCTGTCATCGGATGCTATTAACCCCAGGATGCCAGCGGAGTCTACTATCCCGAATATATCTTCAAATAACTTAAAAAGCTCGGTGCTGCTTTTATCAAACGGAAACAGTACATCCCATTCAGATTGTACGTTCACTGCCCGGCCAGTATCATCAACTGATAACGGATATTCAGGCAGGTAATCATGCAGCTTACGTCGGCCAGCCTTGTCAAATGTACCTGAGCCCTCTACGTTATACGCAGATGAATCCCGGGTCCGAATCCAGGTTACCTCTGGGCAACCATTAACCTGTAACGATACCTTTGTTTCTTTACAGCCTTTCTTGACGTAATGCTTGCCTATGGTCGGGTTTAACAGGATAGCCCGCAATGCCCTGAATACCGATGTTTTACCGCTGGAATTCGGGCCAGTGATAGCTGTAATCCCGCCGCCAAACTTAAGAACTGCATTCTCGATGCCTTGAAAGTTCTGGAGCGATAATGTTATCTGTCTATTATTCATCTTCCGATACCTCATCCTCTTCTTCTGTGTCTTTCTCTTCCTTACCCGAATCAACCTTAACGGTTACATCAATCTCTTCTATAGGCAGCTCGCTGGTATTAACCTCTGAATGTACAATTGATAGTAACCCGTTCTCCCGCATCCATTCTACTACCTTCTCGTAGTTTTCCTGAATCCAGGTTAAAACACCTACCGACCCCGGGACGGTAAACGTATCCCCGCACACGTTTATTTTAAACCGGCCCCCTGCACCGCCTGTCAATAACCCTTGCGTTTTAAGTACATCCCGGACAGTTAGCCGGTTTGATATACCTTTCCCGTAGATGACCGGTAGCGGAACCTTAATGTCAGGCCGTTCGTTCCGGTTCTTTACGCTCCATAGCTTTGCCATGTTACCGTACACAACCTCAGCTTTCCCGTTTACGGTGTTCTCTTCCCGTTTTAGTTTTGGCCCCATCGAAGCCCGTAACCTAATATCTGGATAATGATACATTGCGTTGCCGCCGGTACTTTCCTCAGTTGTAATCTGACCCCAGCCCATCCCTATCTTCATCCGAACCTGATTTACTATCCACAGGTTAGTACCCGACATCCTAAGCTTAGGTTTATATTTACAGAGCAACTGACTGTTTAACCTTGCTTTAACACCTACGGTTGCATCCTCAACGTCTTTATCGGATAACTGCGATGGTTGCAACGCCGATAACGAATCCAGGATAACCATATCATACTCAGCATCTATGACAGCATCCAAAATCAAGTCTAAATCACTATACGTAATAGGACTTAATATCAAAAACTGGTCGCCTATCTTGCTTCCTGCATACGGTAGGATACCCATACTATTCAGGATTGACCGTTTAACACCCCGTTCAACATCCAGATACGCTACCTTCTTACCGTGTATCATCTTATTAGCGCAACATTGTAGTAACGTTGTGCTATTATGCACAATGAAACCATCGGCAATAAACGAATTGGTCTCGCTATTGGTTAAGTCCCATACATCAGATTTAATGCCTTGCAGTACATGCACAACCTCATCAAATACATATCCTTTGTCTATATGCTCAAACCCAGTCAAGTACCACGATAAATCTCTATTCTCAAGCTTGCAATGCCAGCCGGAGGCAGCTAAGACCTGTTTGCAAAATGTACCTGCCTCAAAACTAAACACTAAACTTCGGCTCCCATCCAAGTTTGTTAATGCCCAGCTATCCAAAAATGCCAGTACCCAAGCTAGCTGAACACTGTACGGTGACCGCCATAGAAACCATGGTATCTTTGCCCCGCCGGTAATCTTATCGCTCTGCTCGCCTAATAACATGCTTAACAGGGATAGCCCGCTAAAATTGTTTGCAGTCGAAAACGTAATACTATGTTTAGACGTAGATATTACCTTAGCTATCTTTGATAGTTCAGCCCTAATAAAATCAATCTTATCAGAACATTTACTGCTATAAAAATAATTGTTGCCGTCCCCAGATGATTCTATCTCGATTGCATCCCTATAAAAGAAACCCAGTGCCCTTGCGAAATCTTCGGTTATCTTAAAATCACAGGATGTTTCTTCGGGCTGGCCAAGGCTAATAATACAATATCTATCATTGGTATACTCAACCGGTTTAGTATCAATTACAAGGTTATCGCCTAACTTAATATCCGCCAGTTTCCTGTACTCGCCGTTATCCAGTAACACCGGATGCGTTAAACTACCGGTTATACATCCACCCGATGCGGTCTTGACGCTGATTACCTCGGATATACCACCCCTGTAAACACCTTTACTTTTAACATTCTTGCCGTCTACAACCAGCGGAATACTATGTTCTACTACCTCATCAATACCAACATCCAGAAACCCAACTAAATCTTTTATCCTGCGCAGCCCGTGTTGCGTCCGAATAATGCTCCACGGCGCAACGCATTTACCTACCCCGCTACTACTGCTAAACTCAACCATATCGCCCCGTTCAACCCCGCCGCCCAGCACAATATCCAAGGCCAGAACGCCAGTCGGGACAATATGCTCGGTCAAACATTCAAATCTACTTAAATCAATCTTTTTCGCCATATCCTATTTCCAAGTTAAACTTACTATCTCAGGGACAGGTTTCCTGACTGTCCCCTCTTTAATAAACGCCGAAAACCAGTCAAAACAGACAAACAACAGATATAACAGTGCATCGTACGCATGGGTAGCTACCTCTTTAGGCGGAACAAATCGGGGTAACGTTTCCCTGGCATAATAAACCGTCTCCAAAGAAGTTACGCTCCGTTTCCGCATAAAAAACTCTGGAACCTTGTTTTGTATAAATATAACGTTCCTGACGGTTCTAACCCTGAATAATTCATGCAGCCATGTAGTACATACCATACTCATACCTACTGCGTACTCACCAGTTATATGCGGAAATTCAATAATACAATCAATCGTTTCTTTAAACTTCTTTATAATATCTTTTATTACCTGCCGGACTGTATACCTAATATGTAAAATCAAGTCCGGCAGATATGTTTTCGCAATGTTAATATCCGGCCATTCAAAGGCCGACATGCTAACGGTTGCATTCACCTTATTTAAGATTGCAATACCGGTTGTTTTTAACCCAGGGTCAATAGAAACTATTATATCTGGGGCTTGTCGTGCTTCCTTCGTTCTGCTATAAACAAATAATCGCATAACCGGTATTACATGTACATTATCCGTTTTTTAGAACGGAAGGTCATCATCTTCCTCGGAACTCAAGGATGCTTCCATCTCCAGGTCCGATTCAGGTGTTATATCTTCCGGCTGCTCAACCATGTTATCCCAGTCATCCGTTGCATCGCTTGTTTCTTCTATGACCGGTGAAGCCAAGGCAGGCGTCTGTTGTTTCATAGCCGGTTTTAATGCCGGTGCAGGCTTCATAACCGGAGCCGGTTTCATTACCGGTGTGGCACCCCATGTTGCCCCTTTAACAAATGGTTTAACCTGGTTGCTTGCCATCTCTTTAATCTCGATATATTTCTCCGGTGTTACTTTACGGGCTACCGATGATTCGATTAAACTCTTGTATTCTTCATACAGACCTTTAACTTCCTCAACCTGTTCTTTGCTTTGACGCCACAGGCATTTATCAGCTATCTCAAAATTAAGCTTCTGATAATCGGTATCCGTGCAGGTAACAAACAAATCAACCTGCGATATGGTAATCTTAGGCCCGTGTTTCTTCTGCAAAATAGTCTGTTTTAAAATCAGATTATCGTACAGGTCTTTTGGAGCCGATAAATACTTGACCGATAACGGTGCACCATATTGCCCGTCCCCGACCAAGCTATATTGTACAATAGGTATAATCCGCCGTACAATCGCTGGGCCACAGTCTTCACAACATTGCCCATTAAAACAATAGAAGTATTTAACATCATCGTCCCAATGGACAAATGCGCCCATTACATCCAGGCTAAGGATGTTAATAACATCCATGTTTTCTCTTGCTCCCTTATACCGGTCGATACGAGGGAAATGCAGGTCATCCCCGAACCTCATCGGGACCAGCCCGCCACCATCTTGTCTTACTATACTTTTACTCATACTTTTACTTATTCTTGTTTGCTTTACTTTTACTTTTACTTATCCTTGTCTAGTTTTACGCACCCTTGCTCATGCCTGGTTTTACGTACCTATGCCTCTCTTGTTTATCTGACGTTGCGTGATATTCCCGCATTGTCTAAAAATATTAAACGCTAAATTATCCTTCTTCATCCCTAAAACTTTCCCGTTTCTCGGTGCTCCATAAATCAAATAACAGTTCCCGATTGCATTTGGATGCCTCATGATACCCAAACATCGCCGACCGAAGCC
>Ga0265293_10001637_pt1 | contig 47995 bp, 44 predicted proteins | sample Munlanlewell138R_FD_192505 | JGI IMG/M metagenome (GOLD analysis project Ga0265293, IMG submission 192505) | Leachate microbial communities from a municipal landfill in Southern Ontario, Canada - Leachate well 138R | ecosystem: Engineered > Solid waste > Landfill > Unclassified | place: Canada... | reverse complement strand
TGGTGAACAAGCCCCTTCGAGAGCCGGGCGCTTTCGAACGATAACAGTGAGCGAAGGTAAATATCCCATGAGCAACAGCAATATCATCGATGTCACCGATCTCCACGACCCGGTGCTGACTCCCTTACAGGAACAGGTACTGAAGGCGATGGAAGCCAATCCGGTGGAGGTCACCGCCGAGGGCATCCTTTCCGCGGCCCGGGAGCAGACCGGACTTGCGGATTTCGGCGCCGCGGATTTTCGCGAGCGCCTCGACGTCTGGGTGCAGGCCCTCAACGAAGACGAGGGTGCCACCAATGTCACCCGGTTCAACATGCTGCAGATGTACACCCGCTACGCGGCGACCAGGCTGCGCCTGGAAGATCTGATCAAGCGCCATCCGGACATTCTCGACGTCGAGATCGACCGGCCGATCATCGTCGCCGGCCTGCCCCGCTCCGGCACCACCCACCTGCTCAACCTGATCAGTGCCGACACCCGGCTGCGCTCGCTGCCCTGGTGGGAGGCCATCGCGCCGGTTCCCACCGAGGAGGACACAGTGGGCGAGGATGGCGTCGACCCCCGCTGGACCCGCGCCGCCGAGGGCTGGGCCCAGCAGGATGCGGTGCTGCCATATATGAAGGCGATGCACGAGTTCTCGCCGGACCATATCAGCGAGGATATCGAGCTCCAGGCCATCGACTTTTCATCCTACCTGATCGAATGGCTCGCCCAGGTGCCCCGCTGGCGCGACTACTATCTCGACCATGACCAGACCGGCACCTATGCCTACCTGAAAAAGGCCATGCAGGCGCTGACCTGGCTCAAGGGGCCCAACCGCTGGGTGATGAAATGTCCCCAGCACATGGAGCAACTGCCGCTGCTGCTCAAGACCTTCCCGGATGCCACCATTGTCATCACTCACCGCGATCCGGTGGCCTCCATCCAGTCGGCCATCACCATGTCCTGCTATGCCAACCGCATCCTGCGCAAATCGCCCGATACCGACCTCTATCGGGATTACTGGATCGATCGCTACCGCACCCTGCTGGAGCGCTGCGTGCGGGACCGGGATGCCCTGCCCGAGGCCCAGGTGATCGATGTGTATTTCGACCGGATGATGGCCGACACCGATTCGGTGCTGAAAGAAATCTACCGCAAAGCGGACCTGCCGCTCACCGACGAGGCGCTGGCCGACCTGCACGCCTATCTGGACAATCATCCGCGCGGCAAGCACGGCAAGGTGGTCTACAACCTGAAGCGGGACTTCGGCGTCGATGCGGCGGAAATTCGCCAGCATTTCCAATTCTATTTCGACAAATTCCCTGTCCAGGTGGAAGTGAAGTAAGTCGCGGCCATCGAGCCGTTGCCTGTGGCACAACGATAAGCAACCTAAGGCGCAAGCAATGATCGGAAAAACGGTACTGGTGGTGGGTGCTTCGGGCTTTGTCGGCGGCGCCGTGGTGCAGTGCCTGGCCGGCGCGGGCGGCGCGGTGATTGCCGCCTCCCGGCGCCGGCCGGCGGACCTTCCTGCCGGGGTGGCCCATCTGGCGCTCGATCTGCTCGACCCCGCCGCCTGTCGGGCCGGCGCGGCGGGGCTGGGGGCGGTGACCCATGTGGTGTACGCGGCGATCAATGAAACGCCGGGCGACCTGGTGGCTAGCTGGACCGATCCCGAGCACGCCGCGCGCAATGGCCAGATGCTGGAAAACCTGCTGGAACCCCTGTTCGAGGTGGCGAAAGGGTTACAGCAGGTAGTGCTGATCCACGGCACCAAGGCGTATGGCCCCCATTATCCTGGTCATATCGCCGTACCGCTGCGGGAATCACTGCCGCGTCCGGCATTCGACGACTTTTATTTCCGCCAGGAAGATTATCTCCGGCAGCGCCAGGCTCAGGACCGGGCCGCCGGCCGGCTCTGGTACTGGACCACCTTCCGCGCCCCGACCATTGTCGGCGGCGGCATGGGCAGCAATCTCAACGGCCTCCTGGCCATTGCCGTGTTTGCCTCGTTGCGCAAGGCGCGGGGTTTGGCTCTGCACTGGCCCGGCGTGGTCCCCGGTGATGGGGTGATGGAAATGGTCGATGTGGAACTGCTCGCCCGGGGTGTCCGCTGGGCGCTGGGGGGTGCTGCCGCCCGCGACCAGACATTCAATATTGCCAATGGCGACGTCTACATCTGGCCCGACCTGTGGCAGGTTATCGCCGATGAGATCGGCATGCCGGCGGGAGAGTCCGAGCCTTGTTCCCTGGTGGCGGCGGTGGCCGAACAGGCGGCGCTCTGGGCCGAGCTGGTGGCGCGCCACCAGCTCGCCGCACCGGCGGACTGGAAAGTGTTCCTCGGTGAGTCCTGCGCGCTGGCGGACTTCGCCCTCAACAACTGCGACCGCACCGTACTCACCAGCACCATCAAGCTGCGCCAGGCGGGTTTCGCCGACTGCGTGGACAGCGGCGAGACTGTGATCAAGTGGATCCGCCGCTGGCGCCAACAGAAGCTGATTCCCCCTGCTTAGGGCCGGTTGAGCGCCAGCAGGGCGATGCCCAAAGATCGACGAACCCTATAGTGCTTTTCCTCAATAAACCGACGTAAACGTGGAGAGATACATGGCTAACAATCTATTCGACCTGACGGGCAAGGTGGCCCTGGTGACCGGTGGCAATTCCGGCCTCGGCCTCGCCTATGCCCGGGGCCTGGCCAAGGCCGGTGCCGATGTGGTGATCTGGGGCCGCAATGCCGGCAGAAACCAGCAGGCGGTGGAGCAACTGAAGCAGCACGGCGGCAAGGTCTGGTGGCAGGCTGTCGATGTCACCGACGAGAACGCGGTGGCCAGCGCCATGGCCGAGATGGTGAACACCATGGGCCGGTTGGACACGGTGGTGGTCAATGCCGGTGTGGCGAGCCGCTCCAACAGCATCTGCGACATGACCTCGGACATGTACCACGACCTGCTCAACACCAACCTGCACGGCGCCGTCTACACCCTGCGGGAGGCCGCGCGCCATATGGTCAAGCGCGCCGAGGGCGGCGATCCGGGCGGTTCCATCATCATCTGCGGCAGCATGTCGATCTTCTACGGGGTGCCCGGCCTCGGCCATTACGCCGCGGCCAAGGGTGCTCTCAACTCCCTGGCGCGTACCATGGCCGCCGAGCTCGGCCAGCACCGCATCCGCGTCAACGTCGTTGCCCCGGGCTTTATCGCCACCGAGATGACCCAGGCCGACCCCGAGGTGTTCAAGCAGATCGATGCCGCCGTTTCCGCCCGCACGCCGCTCGGCCGTTCCGGCACGCCGGAGGATCTCGAGGGGGTGGCGGTGTACCTCGCCAGTGACTGCTCCAGCTATCACACCGGCGACACCCTGATCGTCGACGGAGGACGGTTCCGGTCCTGAGCCAATACCGGCCAGGCCTTCGCCCGGGTCGGACCCTCCACATCCGCCAGGTGGTGTGCGCATGCCCCGCCTGGCGTTGGCCGCGACAACGGTGATCAGCTATTCCTCGCCGGCGTTCCATGATGGCGGGCAAAGCGCGCGGCGACGCATTCCCTCTTGAACGGGACAGACTGAACACCTGATAATAGCGATTGTCCGCCGCTGCTCTTGGGGTATGGTTAAGGGGATAAACAGCCGATAACTATAAGTATCCAGGTAGACCGTATGATGCTGAAGAACACCGATAACCATGGGCAGCGAACTCAGGATTCCGATGCCATATCCCAGATCAGCTGTCGCCGTATCGGCGACCTGCTGGCGGCCACGGATTTGAGCAGTATCCAGCGGCATCAAGACAGTCGGCAGTATTTCCTGGTGGAGCAGGGCGGGGGCGTCGCCGTCGTGGACGATCAGGAATTTTCCCTCGTTCCCGGCAGCTTTCTGGTCATACCGCCCAACGCCCTTTATCGCTTGATGCTCGAGCCGGGGACCGACGGCTTCAGTTTCGTCGGCCCCGAACTGTTCATGAGAACACGGGTTGCCCAGGCGCTGTTCACCACGTCGGCCTCGTTCTGGGAATCCTACTACCGGCCCTCTGTCCACCAGGACATCACCGGGCTCAACAATGCCGGTAAACGCCGCCAGCTATTCGCCGAGGTGGCTGCGGCTGTGCAGCGGCTCGGGCTTGGTTGCGACGCGGCGGTGATGGGCTATATTTTTGTCTTGATCACCGAAGACACCATCCCTGACAAGATCGCAGGGGAACCTCATTCCAAACCTGAATCGTCGGATAGCCACCTGCTTTATCGGTTTCAGCTTCTGCTCGAAAGACACTACCTCAAGCATTACCCCATCGAGGACTATTGCCGGATGCTTGGGGTGACCCGCATCAAGCTGATCGAAGTCTGCAAGCAGGTCAGCAAGCTGACGCCGCTGGAGCTGATCCACAGTCGCCTGGTGATGGAAGCGAAGCGGGAGCTGCTCAACACATCCAAGACGATCAACCAGATTGCCCTTGATCTCGGATTTGCCGATTCGGCCTATTTCAGCCGCTTTTTCAAGAAGCAGACAGGCGTGTCCCCGATACATTTCCGACACCCTGAAGAGAGCAAAGGCAAGTTGCCCGGCCCGGCCCGGCCCGGACTCTGGGCCTGATTGCCTGCTGGGCGCCATGCCTGGCCTACGAGACCCAGCAATGGATTTATCTGGTCTGACGGGTTGCCTATAGCAACCTGTGTCATGCGGCCGCTCGCCAAGCGGCGCTCGGGCCGATCTCCTATCATTTTTCTTGTTCTTGTGTGGCTGGAGGGCAGGAGCCGGCCGTGCGAGAGCGGCGGCGCCAAGTGGTCGGTATTGCCCGAATGGGTGATCGGATTGCTATCCAGGGTCAAATCAACTATTAAATAGAAGCAGCCACATTCCGAATAATAAACGAGGCCCCCATGAATGGATCCCATCGACGCTGTCAAATGGTAAAGCTGGCCATCGGCATCGCCCTGGCCAGCCCTTTTGCGGTGGTCCATGCCCAGGGCGACCGCAGCCAGAATCTGAGGCTTGAAGAAATCACCGTCGTTGCCCGCCGCCTCGAGGAAAACCTCCAGTCGGTGCCGATGAGCGTGACCCGTATCGGTGGCGACGAGTTGGAGATTCGCAATATTTCAACGGGTACTGACCTGCAAAAGCTGGTGCCGACCCTGAGTGTGGGTGTCAGCATCTTTGGTGCGGATCAGCAGTACTCTTTGCGGGGCGTGCGGACGGGGGTGATTACCTACTTCAATGAGGTGCCGATGAATAGCGGCGCCATCGAGCAGCAACTATGGGATCTCGAATCGATACAGGCACTGGCCGGCCCGCAAGGGACATTGTTCGGACGCAACAGTACCGGTGGAGCGGTGCTGTTTTATCCGCAGAAACCGGAGAAGGAATTTGGTGGGTCGGTACAGGTAGGTGTTGGCCGTTTTGGGCTGAAGGAGGCGACCGGGATCCTCAATGTACCGGTCAACGACATGCTGCAGTTGCGCTTCGGGGCGAAAACCCGCGAGCGCGATGGGCTTGTCAAGAACCTGTCGGGGCCGGACGCCCAAAGCCAGGACAGGCAGGCTTACAAGTTCTCGGCGATGTTTTCGCCCGCTGAATGGCTGTCGAACTACACAGTCGTTTCCTATTCCGAACGCGATGAAACCCCTTATGCGCAAATCAGCCAGTCGGATGGCGTTATGGGGTGCCCGGAAAATTTCGTCAGCTGTCTTTATACGGATTTTACCACAGGGGTAAACCGCTACAACGATGAACTCCTGCAGCAAGGGCTGCGGGGCATTCGCAGAATCGATTCGCCTTACAAGGCGGTTTTGCAGGGTGCCGAGCTTCAGGTCAGCAATATTCTCTCCCTGAATATCGCTAAAACGACAGTGAAGTATATTGCTGGCTATTCCCATAGCAATACCCGCCAGTTCCAGAACCAGCTATCCATTCCCTTGCCGGTAATCATCGGGGACAATGATTCGAAAGGTGAACAGTTCAGTCATGAGCTGCAATGGTCGGGTCCGGCGTTTTCCGACCGGTTGCAATGGGTGACCGGAATTTATTATCTCGATCAGGATATCGATAACGCCAACTACTACCAGCTCTTCAGTCCGGCGGGCGTGCCCTATTCCAAGATGGTATCCCAGTCATCCGGCGGTGAGAGCGGCACCCGGTCCCTGGCGTATTACGCCCAGGGCACCTGGAGCATGACCGAAAAGCTCAATCTGACGCTGGGGGTGCGCCATACCAAGGATAAGCCTTGGAATGATGCCACGACAGTCAACCCGGGCTTCGTTTGCGGTCTGTCGCCGGATCTGCCCAACGTGGACATCGAGGCCTGTGTCAATCGGTTGCGTGCCGAGTACAGCGCCACCACCTACAACCTGTCGGTGGATTATCAGCTACGCGATGATATGTTGATCTACGCTACCCACAGAAAAGGCTACAATGCCGGGGGCTTCAATCCGGACATCTTCGATGAGGATTTGCTGGTGATCGACCCCGAATACATCCGCGATTATGAGATTGGCATGAAAGCGGACTGGCAACTCGGCGGTGTGCCCGTTCGCTCCAACCTCTCGGCTTTTTACGCGGAATACGAGGATATTCAGCGCACCACATCGCTGTTCTATCAGGGCAGGGTATCCACCGGGCTTTTCAACGCTGCCGAGGCCACGATCTACGGCGGTCAGTTGCAGGTGTTGGCAAGATTGAGTCAAAGACTGGATATGTCCGTGTCCTACGGCTATCTGCACACCGAGTACGACAGTTTTGAGAATGCCCTGATCGGGGATCTTACCGGCAACACATTTGCCCAGGCGCCGAAAAACACCGTCGACGTCTCGTTGACCTACCGCCAGCCCATGACCACCGGGGAGTTGCTGTTGAACGTCGGCTATGGTTATATCAGCGAAGTCAATTTTGCCGATGAGAATATCAACCTGCCCGGCAGTTCCCAAGACGGCTATGGGTTGGTGGATTTGCGGGCGGACTGGCGGGATATCGGTAATCTCGGTGTTGACGTGGGTGTCTATGTCAAGAACGCCACCGATAAGACCTACGCCTACAATGCCAATGACCGCTCGACACCTTTCGGGTTTGTCTCGAATGTCTACGGCGACCCGCGAACCTGGGGCATTGAATTCAAATATAACTTTGGCGCGCGCCGTTGACAGGCGGCGACCCGGAAATCACTCTTCGATTTGGCCTGAGCAGGATGAAACGATGATCCGTTTGTTGAAAACGTCCACGCTGCTGATGTCGTTGGCAGCATCCATGGCAGTGCTGGCAGCGCAGCCGTCCATTTCTGATCCCCGTCCGGTCGTCAAAACGACGGAAGGTCAATTGCAAGGCCATGTGAGCAAGGGGATCTATGAGTTCCTGGGCATTCACTACGGGGCTCCTACCGGCGGTAATGCCCGCTTCCTGCCGCCCGGCAAGCCGGCCAGCTGGCAGGGCGTGAAGAAAGCCGATGCCAAGGGTGATCGCTGTCCCCAGCCGCCGGTGAACATGCCGGGTGAAATGGCCACGGTGTTGTCGTTCTCGGACCTGCCGATCAGTGAAGATTGCCTAGTGCTCGATCTGTGGACGCCGCGTGTCAATGACAGTGGCAAGCGGCCGGTGATGGTGTGGCTGCATGGCGGTGGGTTTTTCGTCGGTAGTGGCGGCGACCAGTATTATCATGGCAGCAACCTCGCCCGGGGCAACGACGTGGTGGTGGTCAGCCTCAATCACCGCTTGAATACGTTTGGTTTTTTCCCCCTGGGTCCGGAGGCGGGCGCGGAATACCGGGCGTCGGGGAATGTCGGCATGATGGATATCGTCCGTGCCCTGGAATGGGTGCATGACAATATCGGCGCCTTCGGCGGCGATCCGGGTAACGTCACGATTTTCGGGCAATCCGGCGGGGCCGGCAAGGTCAGTGCCCTGCTGGCCATGCCCTCCGCGAAAGGCCTGTTTCACAAGGCGATCATGCAGAGTGGCGGCGGCGTCGCCTTGCGTACCGCGGAGGATGCCTTGGCGGTGGGCCAGGGTATTTACCAGCAGTTGGATGTAGAGCCCGGTGACATCGAGGCGTTGCAGCAACTGCCCATGGATACGCTGGTCAAGGCCGGCGCCAAGATGGGGCTGCTGCCCTTCGGTCCCCATGTCGATGGCGATGTTGTTGCCTACCATCCTTTCGATCCTGAAGCATCGCCTATCCAAAAAGATATTCCGATTCTGGTGGGCTACACCAAGGACGAGGCCACCAATGTCTTCCTCACCGACCCCACCTGGCAGACGATGACCGATGAGGATCTCAACAAGCGGGTCAGTGGCATTGTTCCCGCCGACAAGGTGGATGCCACCATCGCTCTGTATCGCGGGAAGGCGCCCAGCGATGAGCCGATGCACCTGTGGACCAGTATCGTGACCGACCAGATGTTCGGCAGCAGCAGTATCCTGCTGGCCGAGCGCAAGATGGCGCAGCGCGGGGCGCCGGTGTACATGTACAAGGTGAATTGGGAATCGCCGGTGCTGGGCGGCAAGCTGCGCTCCCCCCATGCGGTGGAAATCCCCTTTGTCTTCGACACGGTGTACACCGCAGAAGGCCTGGTGGGCAACGGTTATGAGCAGGAGTTCATGGCCAAGGCGATGAGCCAGTCGTTCGCGGCGTTCGCCCGCAATGGTAATCCCAATACCCTGGGGCTGCCCGAGTGGCCGCCATATTCCCAGGAGCAGAGGGCAACCTTGATCTTTGATAACGAACTGGAAGTCATTGCCGATCCCGCCAGCGACATCCGTCTTTTCTGGGAGCAGATCCGAGAGAGCAAAACGCCGGGCGGCTCGGCTATCAAGGATGCCTTCGACGCCAAGAAGTTTGAGTGACTACCGCGGCCGCCGGGCATTGCCCGATTGCAATTTTTTTGTGGCAAACACACATTCCAGGGGCCGTCGTCGCGGCGGTCAATTAGAGGTTACCTGAATGCAGCCGACTCAGATAAGACTCGATAAGGGGGCAGTATTTGAATCCCTGTGGCGCCAGGAGGCCAGCTTCAGCGTGGCGGATATCGAAGTGCTCGTAGGGCACTATGATTGGCCGGACTGTGTCGAGACCGAGCTGCTTCCCGACAGGCACCATATCAGCTTGTCCCTCTCACCGCGCCCTTACCATACCCAGGGGTGCCTCGGCGGCGAGACGGGCAGCAGGTTTTTCCGGGATGCTGGCGACCTGATTTTCTTTCCCGCCAATGTGCCCTTCTACGGGCGCTCCAGTGGCGGGGTGCAGCGTTTGCTGATGTGCAATTTCGGCACCAATCGCATCCGGCGCTTCAAGTCCGGCGACGATCATTGGGATAATCAGCAACTCAACAATGCTCTGGATCTGCGGGATGAGGGGCTGCGATCGACATTGCTGCGGATCGCCGAGGAGACCCTCAACCCGGGCTTCGCCGGCGATGTCCTCCTCGAGACCCTCATGGACACCCTGACCATCGACCTGTTGCGCTATCTTCACCGCGCCGAAGACACTGTCGATTCGGCCCGGGGCGGCCTGGCCTCCTGGCAGATGCGGCGCATCCGGGAGCGGGTGGAGTCCGAGATCGAGATGCCTCCCAGCGTCGTCGAATTGGCCAATCTCTGCAGCATCAGTACCCGGCACGTGATGCGGGGCTTCAAGCAGTCCACCGGCTCGACACTCCACGCCTACGTGGAGCAGGTTCGCCTGACCCGGGCCAAGCGACTGCTGCTCGACACCGACCAATGCATCAAAACCATCGCCGGCCAGCTGGGGTTTGCCCAGACCAGCAGTTTTTCTGCGGCCTTCCGCCGGGTCCTCGGCATATCGCCGTCCACCTTCCGGGCCCGCCAGCGGTGCTGACTCCGTTCCCGTTGCTGCGTTGACGGCATGCTTTGTGGCATCATTGCGCTCACGATTAGACACGAGGCCAGACATGCTCTCTTCCGACAACAACGTGGTTAAGACGACGCTCCAGACTTGGCTGGCGGCGAAAATGAGCGCCCCCGATCTCGAAGTCACGGGGATGAAGGACCGCTCCGGAGCGGGCTTCTCTGCCGAAACCTTCTATATCGATGTGGCGTACCGTCAGGGCGGAGTGCTCCGGGAGTGTGGCCTGGTGGTGCGCTGCCAGAACCAGTCCAGCGACTTTTTCGTCGACGCCAGTATCGACTTTCCGTACCGGGTGATGGCGGCGGTGGCCGCCAGCAGCAGTGTGCCGGTGCCCAACCTGATCGGCCTCGAGCTGGACGACAGTATTCTCGGCCTGCCGTTTTTGGTGATGGAAAAAATGGACGGCAGAGTTGTCCAGCAAAGTCCCAACTACAATCGCGCGGGCTGGGTCGCGGAGCTCGCGCCGGAGCAGCGCCGCCAGGTGTGGTACAACGGCATCGACCAGATAGCCGCTGTCAACCGCCTCGATTGGCGCGACGGATTTACCTTTCTTGCCGATCCCAAGTATGGCGAGCCCGGCATGGAGGGCTATCTGGGCTGGGTCCGGGAATGGTACGAGTGGGCCAGGGGCGAACCCATTCCGCTGATGGAGCGCGCCTATGAAAAACTGATGGCGGAGCGTCCCGAGCACGCGCCGGTGAGCGTCCTGTGGGGCGATCCGAGCCCCAGCAACATTCTCTTTGCCAATGACGCCAGTGGCGAGGTGACAGTGGTGCTCGACTGGGAACTGGCCAATCTCGGCCCCGCCGAGGTGGACCTGGCCTGGTGGCTGTTCTTCGACGACCTGTTCAGCCACGGCATGGGCGTGCCGCGCCTCGAAGGGCTGCCTGATCGCGAGGAGACGATCGCCCACTACGAGGCAAAACTGGGCCGCAAGGTGAGCAACCTCGAGTACTACGACCTGCTTGCCACCTTCCGTATGGCCATCGTCGGCATGCGCGCGGTAGACCGCCAGATCGAGCGCGGTACCATCGCGGCGACCTCCAACGCCCGCAGCCACCAGCCCATCATGTGCCTGCTGGCCAAGCGCATGGGCGAGCCGGAACCGACCCCGGGCGAGGACTACGCGGCCTTTGCCAAAGTGATCGGGTTGGCGTGATTCTTCTGGCTTGAGCGTTTCGTGCAAGCAAAAAAACGGGCGCTGGAGGCGCCCGTTTTTTTGTCTGTTTTTTCTGTCCAGAGTGCACCGAGGAACGAGGTGCGCCGATGGCAACAGTGCCGGTGCGCTTCGTTTCCTCAGCGCACCCTATCTCGAGCTTGGAACTGTAATTCAGCCCTCGATACCGAGTTCCTGCAGCAGCGGCGTCCGCAGATCATCCTTGCGGATCTTGGTGGCGGACATCGGCCACTCGGTGACGAAACGCACATAGCGGGGTACCTTGAAGCCGGCGAGACTGTCCTTGCAGAACTGGATGATTTCCGCCTCGGTGATGCTGGCCCCCGGGCGCAGCTCGACGAATGCGGCGGGCACTTCCTGGAGCTTTTGATCGGGCACCCCGACCACCGCCGCCAGTTTGACCGCCGGGTGGGTGGTGAGGAACGCCTCGACCTCCACCGCAGCGACGTTCTCGCCGCCGACCTTGAGAGTGTCCTTGAGGCGGCCGTGGAAGTAGATATAGCCGCTCTCGTCCATGGAGCAGAGGTCGCCGGTGTTGAACCAGTGGTCCTGGTCGAAGGAGGCGGCGGTTTTTTCCGGATCGTTCCAGTAGCCGGTGATCACGTAGTCGCCCTGCATCCACAACAACCCGCGCTGGCGCGGGGCTACAGGCCGGCCGGTTTCGGGGTCGCGAATCTCGGCCTTGAGGCCCTCCATGGGCAGGCCGCTGGTGCCGCAGCGGATCGCCTGGTCATCGCCGTAGAGTGGCATCACTGGCACGCCGGAGCACTCGGTGATCCCATAGCAGGACAGGATGCGGGCATTCGGCAGCGATTTTTCCATCAGCATCAGGGTTTCCGGCGGGCCGACGCAGAGCAGGGCGCGCAGGCCGGAGAACTGCGACGCGTCGAAGTCGGGATGGGTGAGAATCTGCTGCCAGATCAGGTCGTAGGCCGGCCAGGCCACGGTGATCTTTTCGTCCACCAACTGGCGCAGTGTTTGATCGGCACTGAAATGCAACTGGGAGACAAAGGTGGCGCTCTTGTGGAAGGCCGCTGTCATTGGCAGCAGGCTGCTGGCGTGGAACATTGGCAGGGCATTCCACAGGCGGTCGCCGGCGACCAATCCGAGGCGGTCGGCGATCGCCAGGGAAATGCCGGCAATCTGATACTGGCTGAGCGGACAGCCCTTGGGCATCGCGGTGGTGCCGGAAGTGTAGAGCATCAATACCGGCTGGTCGTCCTTGACGGCGGCGGTAAACCCCGCCAGTTGTTGTTCACTGACATCCCGGCCATAGATTTCGAACTGCTCCTGACGGAGCATCCCCCCCGCCGCCGTCCTGCCCAGCAGGACGACATGGGACAGCGCGGCGGACACCGCTGTTCTCGGGGTGGCGCCCGGAGCGGCGTCGGCCAGCTCCGGCAGCGCCTGGTGGAGGCGTTCGGTATAGTCGACTTGTTCCGCGACGATATCGTTGGTGATCAATACCTTCATGCCCGAGTCGGCGATGACGTGGGCCAGTTCCCTGGCCCGAAAGCGGTTGTTGATGGGCACGAACAGGGCGCCGATGCTGGCGGAAGCAAACAACAGGGTGACATTCTCCGCACAGTTGGGCATCAGTACGCCGATCACGTCGCCGGGTCGGATGCCCATACCTACCAGCGAACGGGCGGCGGCGTTGACGCGATCCTGGAATTGTCTGTAGGTGAGCCTTATGTTGGGGAATATCAGTGCTTCGGTGTCGGGGCTGCGGATGACGGCGTCACCGAGCACCTTGGGTAGCGTCAGCTGTTGCGTTGCCATCGGACCTCCAGGGTTATGGTCGTTGTCTGTGGAATGCGGGTAAGTTAATGGGCAAAGGTAGCAACGGGCGGGGGTGGGGTTCACCTATCGAAAGGCGGTTGTCCGGCCAATCTTTCGATAGGTGTGACATGCCGGTCGTGGGGGCAAGATGGCTCACTCTGATTTTTGGTTTGGGTTGGCGGCAGCCCATCACTGGCCGCGGGACCATAGCCGGACATGTGCCGGACACAGGTTCTGCTCTTTGAGTAAACAACACTTTTGGAGGTCACCTTGGCACAGGCATTCATCTACGACCATGTTCGTACTCCTCGGGGCCGCGGGCGTCCGGACGGTTCGCTGCACGAAGTCTCGTCCATTCAGCTGGCGGCACAGACCCTCCAGGCGCTGCGCGAGCGCAATGGCCTCGACACCGCCCTGGTCGACGATGTGATTCTCGGCTGTGCCCAGCCGGTCGGTGAGCAGGGCGGCAATATCGCCCGCGGCGCCGTATTGCAGGCCGGTTATGCACAGACCGTCGCTGGCCAGCAGGTGCACCGCTTCTGTGCCTCCGCCCTCGAAGCCATGAACAACGCCGCGATGCAGGTCATGACCGGCGCCGCCGATGCCGCCATTGGCGGCGGTGTGGAGTCCATGTCCCGCACCCTGATGGGCTCCGATACCGGCGCCTGGGCGGCGGACCCGTGGATTGCCTACCACAACTACTACGCCCCCCAGGGGATTGGCGCCGACCTGATCGCCACCCGCAAGGGTTTCAGCCGCGAGGACGTGGATGCCTATGCCCTCGAATCCCAGAAACGCGCCGCCAAGGCCTGGGACGAGGGCCGTTTTGCCCGCTCCATCGTGCCGGTGGTGGATTCCCTCGGCCAGGTGCTGCTCGATCACGACGAATACCGCCGTCCCGACACCACGGCTGAATCCCTGGCCGGCCTCAAGCCCGCCTTCACCACCTTCGGCAAGGACTACGGTTTCGACGCCGTGGCCATGCAGCGCTACCCCGAAGTGCTGGAAGTGAACCACGTCCACACCGCCGGCAACTCCAGCGGCATCGTCGACGGCGCCGCCGTGGTGCTGGTGGGTGGCGAGGCCTTCGGCCAGGCCGCGGGACTCAAGCCCCGCGCCAGAATCCGTGCCTTCACCTCCATCGGCAGCGAGCAGACCATCATGCTCGACGGCCCCGTGGCCTGCGTGCAGAAGCTGCTGAAGCGCGCCGGTATGCAGATGTCCGATATCGACCTGGTGGAAATCAACGAGGCCTTCGCCTCGGTGGTGATGAACTTCATGAGCGAGATGGGCGTCGACCACAGCAAGGTCAACGTCAATGGCGGCGCCATCGCCCTCGGCCATCCCCTCGGCGCCACCGGCGCGATGATCACCGGTATTCTCCTCGATGAACTGGAGCGCCGCGATCTCAACACCGGCCTGATCACCCTGTGCGCGGGCAACGGCCTCGCCACTGCCACCATCATCGAGCGCGTGTGAGCCCCAGCGGCCCGCAGCCAAGACAAATACGGGAATTTGCACCATGACCAACCAGATCAAGTATGAAGTTCAGGACGGTATCGCCCTCATCACCCTGGATGACCCCGGCCGGCCGATGAACGTGGTATCCCCCGAGTGGCTCGACGAGATGAACGCGGCCGTCGACAGGATCGCCGCCGATGACGCCGTGAAGGGCGCCATCATCACTTCCGGCAAGTCCGCCTTTATGGCCGGTGCCGATCTCAAGGGCATCCTCGAGCGCATGGAAAACAACCTGACCGTGGAAGAGGCGCTGGCCTTCAGTCACCAGGCCACCGGCATGCACCGCAAGCTGGAGACCTGCGGCAAGCCGTTCGTGGCGGCCATCAACGGCCTCGCCCTCGGCGGCGGCTACGAGCTGTGCCTGGCGTGCCATTACCAGATCGTCGCCGACGACCCCAGGATCAAGCTCGGCCTGCCGGAAGTCACCGTGGGCCTGCTGGCCGGTTCCGGTGGCACCCAGCGCCTGCCGCGCCTGATCGGCATCGATAAATCCGTACCGCTGATCGTCGAGGGCAAGACCGTCGGTCCCGCCGAAGCCCTCAAGCTCGGCATGGTCAACGAAGTGGTGCCCGCCGACCAGTTGCTGGCCGCCGCCCGCAAGGCCATCGAAGCGGGCATCGATCCGGTGCGCCCCTGGGACAAGAAGGGCTACAAGGTGAAGGAAGGGCAGGGCCTGCTCAACCCCATCCAGGGTTTCAGCTACTCGGTGCTGGCGGGCAAGATCGCCGCCAAGACCTGGCACAATTACCCGGCCCCCATCGTCAACCTGGACGCCATTTTCGAAGGCATGCTGATGCCCTTCGACAAGGCCCTGAGTGTCGAGAGCAAGCTCTTTGCCCGGCTGATGACCAGCCCGGAGGCGCGCAACATCATCCGCACCAGCTTCGTCAACAAGGGTCTGGCGGACAAGCTGATCCGCCGTCCCGAGGGCTTCGACAAGGTCAAGTACAACAAGATTGGCGTGCTTGGCGCCGGCCTGATGGGTTCCGGTATCGCCCATGTGGCCGCCAAGGTGGGCATCGAGGTGGTATTGCTCGACAGCAAGATCGAGTTTGCTGAAAAGGGCAAGAACTACAGCGAAAAAATCGTCAAGAAGGGCCTCGAGCGCGGCACCCTGACCCAGGACAAGGCCGATGCCCTGCTGGCGAAAATCACGCCCACCGTTGACTACGCCGACCTGGAGGGTTGCGACATCGTCATCGAAGCGGTGTTCGAGGATATCGAAATCAAGGCCGATGTCACCCGCAAGGCTGAAGCGGTTCTGCCCGCCACCGGCATCTACGCCAGCAATACGTCAACCCTGCCCATTTCCGACCTGGCGAAGGCGTCGGTGCGCCCGGAGCGCTTTATCGGCCTGCACTTCTTTTCGCCGGTGGAGCGCATGCCCCTGATCGAGGTGATCAGCGGCAAGGATACCAGCCAGGAAACCCTGGCCCAGGCGCTGGATCTGGTGGGCCAGTTGCGCATGACGCCGGTGCTGGTCAACGATTCCCGCGGTTTCTACACCAGCCGGGTATTCCAGACCTTTATCCACGAGGGCATGAAACTGCTGGAGGAGGGTGTAGACCCCGCCATCATCGAAAATGCCGGCAAGATCGCCGGAATGCCCATCGGCCCGCTGGAGCTGACGGACGCCCTCACCATCGAGCTGCCGTGGAAGATCGTCAAGCAATCCATCGCCGCCGAGGGTGACAGGTACACGCTGCCCTGCGCCTACAACGTGATGAAGGTGATGGTGGAAGACCAGAAACGCATCGGCCGGCGCGGCGATGGCGGCTTCTACGACTATCCAGCGGAAGGCGGCAAGCGCATCTGGCCGGGCCTGGCGGCGCTGTTCCCGGTATCCGCCGAGCAGCCCGATGTGCGCGAGGTGGTCAAGCGCTACCTGCATATCCAGGCCCTCGAGACCGCTCGCTGCCTCGAGGAAAATGTGCTCACCCATGCCGCCGATGGCGATCTGGGCGCCCTGCTGGGCTGGGGTTTTCCCGCCTATACCGGCGGCACCCTGTCCTATATCGACACCGTGGGCACCGCCCGCTTCGTGGCGGAGTGCGAAGAGCTGGCCGCCAAGTACGGCCCGCGCTTCAAACCCTCGGCCTGGCTGGTGGATCGCGCCGGACGCGGCCTCACCTTCCACGGCCCCAATGCCGGTTGATCCGAGGTAGATGACCATGTTCCAGAGAAACTTTACCGAAGAACAGCAAATGTTCCGCGAGGCCTACCGCAAGTTCCTGGCCCAGCAGATCGTGCCGCACATGGAGCGTTGGCGGGAGGAGGGCATCGTCGATCGCGCGGCGTTCAAGGCCGCCGGCGACCAGGGCTTCCTGATGGTCTGGCCCGACGAGGAGTATGGCGCCATCGGCGACAAGGACTTCCGCTACGAGCAGATCATCCTCGAGGAACTGGCCTACGCCCGCTGCAACGATTTTTATGCGCCCCTGCACAGCCGCCTCGTCGGCCCCTATCTGGGCCGCTTCGGCAGCAAGGAGCAGCTCGACCGCTTCATGCCCGGTTGCGTGTCCGGCGAGACCATTCTCGCCGTGGCGATGACCGAGCCGGACGCCGGCAGCGACCTGGCCGGCATGCGCGCTACCGCGAAGAAGGTGGGCGACCACTGGGTGCTCAATGGCGCCAAGACCTATATCTCCAACGGCATCAACGCCGATCTGGTGGTGGTGGCGGCCAAGACCGACCCGGAGAACAACCCCCACAGTCTCGGCCTGTTCCTGGTGGAGCGCGGGATGCCCGGTTTCGAGCGCGGCAAGAAGCTCGACAAGATGGGGATGAAGGCGCAGGACACCGCCGAGATGTTCTTCAACGACGTCAAGGTGCCGGATGCCAATGTTCTCGGCGATCCGTCCAAGGGGTTCTACTACCTGATGGAGGGGCTCGCCGACGAGCGCCTGATCGCCGCCTGCATGGCGCTGTCCGCGGCCCAGGTATCCTTCGACCTGACCCTGGAGTTCGTCCAGGCGCGGCGGGTGTTCGGCAAGTCCCTGGCGTCGTTCCAGAACACCCAGTTCAAGCTGGCCGAACTGCGCACCGAGCTCGATATCCAGCAGTGCTTCATCGACCGCTGCGTCGAGGCCTGCAATGCCGGCGAACTCACCGCGGTGATGGCGTCCAAGGCCAAGCTCGCCACCGCTGATCTGCAGATGAAGGCGGCGGATCTCGGTGTCCAGCTCCACGGTGGCGCCGGCTACATGGATGAATACCCGATCTCCCGCCAGTTCACCGACGCGCGGATTTCGTCCATCTATGCCGGCACCTCGGAGATCATGAAGATCATCATCAGCCGCGACCTGCTGTCGGCGGATTACGTGCCGTTCAACACCCGCAACTTCTGATTGCCGTGGTCAACGGAACCGACCGGATCTCGAACGGGGTTCGGTCGGACCGTCCGCAGGGCTGCCCGTCCGGTGGACAGCGCCTCTGTTTGCTTATATCGTTAGACCTCATCCTGCCGCGGCGGCCCTGCCCGGTGGTTTAGTGTTTCCGCGCCATCCATGGATCAGCTCCGTGCCCGCGGACAGTGTTCACGACGGGGTGCGATGTCCTACCAACTGCTCAAAACCAGGCTTTCCCCTCCCGTCGAGGCGGGCAGTCTGTTGCCTCGCGCCCGGCTGACGGCGCTGGCGGGAGAGGTCGCCAGGCACAAGCTCAGTATCGTGCAGGCGCCCGCCGGCTTCGGCAAAACCAGCCTGCTGTCCCAGTGGATTCAACGGCTGCGGGATGAAGGGCGGCCGGTGGGTTGGGTGACCATCGATTCCTCCGGCCTCGATCCCGTCGATTTGCTGGCCTATGCCGCGGCGGCGCTCGGCCGCGCCCTGCCGGAGATCGGCGAGCGGATCAGCGCCCTGGTGGAAAGCCGCCGCTATCAGGCCCCGGAGGATATGATCACCGGCCTGGTCAATCTATTGGCGGACGTCGGAACGCCGGTGATGCTGTTCATCGATGACCTGCATTTCCTCTCCGAGGAATCGGTGGCGATGCTCGGCCGTTTCCTCGACGCCGCGCCCCGCTGGCTGAGCGTGATCGTCGCTTCCCGCACCCAGGTCAACCTGGGCCTGGCGACGGCCAGGGCCAGGGGGCAACTGCTGGAAATCGGCATGGAGCAGCTGCGCTTCACCAGCGACGAGATCCGCGCCTACCTGGCGGCAAGCGGCTGGCGGGATTTGCCGCCGGCGGTTCTCGATCTGTTGGCGTCGCGCACCGACGGCTGGATCACCGGTATCAAGCTGGCCCGGCTGGCGCTTCGCAACGGCACTGATTCCGAGTCGCTGATGAAGGACTATTCCGGCAGCCACCAGGCCGTGTCGGACTATTTCGCCGAACAGGTGCTGTCCATCCAGCCCCCGGCGGTGCAGAACTTCCTGCTCCGGAGCTCGCTGCTCGACCGCTTCTGCGCCAGCCTCTGCAACCATGTGCTGGAAATCCGCCAGTCGCGCAAAATCCTCGACGAGATTGCCGGCGCCGGGCTCTTCCTGGTGGGGCTCGATGAAGAGCGCCAGTGGTACCGCTATCACCCCCTGTTCCGCGACTTTCTCCGCCGGCGCCTGGAGGACGGCGGTTTCGAAGGGCAGGCGGGGCTGCTGCTGCGCGCCGCCGACTGGTTCCGCGAGAAGGATCAGCCGGTGGAGGCGATCGAGGCGGCGCTCGCCGCCGGGCATCCCGGACGCGCCGCCGAAATCCTCGAGAGCTGTTCCCAGGACTGGACCTACAAGGGCCGCATCCGCCTGGTGATGAAGTTTGTCGAACGCATTCCGCTCCAGGAATTGCAGCAATACCCCACGATTCTGCTCACCTGGGCCTGGCATCTGATGCGCCATCTGCATTTCGAGCAGGCCCAGGAACTGCTCACCTCGGTGCGCCGGCGCATGGAGGACTGGGAGAACATCAGCACCATTCCGGCCGTCGATCTCGATCAGTTGCGCCATCAGTTACTGCATCGCGAGATGACCCTGGCCGCCGCCCGCGACGACGCCCTCACCGTGGAGCGCAAATGCCAGGAACTGCTGGGCCTCGCTCACCAGGACCTGCACCCCTACCTCGCCGGTTCGGTGTATGCCCAACTGCTCTATGCGCAGCGCCAGCAGTTTCGCTTCACCGATATCGACAGCCTCGCCGCCAAGGCCCGGGGCGTGTTGCAGCGCTCCGGCTACGATTTTGCCCTGATCGCCGCCCTGGCGGTGATCGGCACCACGCTGTTCGCCATGGGCAAGGCCGACGCCGCGGTGCAGACCCTGGAGGAGGGCATTGCCGTCGCCCTGCGCTACGGTGGCGAGCGCTCTTCGCTGATCGCCCTGCCGGGCCTCCCGTTGGCGGCGCTGCTTTATGAGCGCAACCATACCGAACAGGCCTATGAATTGCTGTCCAGGCAGTCCGCCAATGCCACCGACTGGGGGCTGGTGGACCAGTTTGTCGCGGTGGCCATTACCCAGGCGCGGTTGCTGGTTCTCCAGGGGGAGGATGAAGAGGCGCTGCTGGTGCTCGATGACGCGATGGCCATGGCGCTGGACCGCAACCTGGAGCGCTTGCGCTTCGAGGTGGTCCACGAGCAGTTGCGGATCCTGTCCCGCTCGCCCGGCGGCTCCGCCAGCCGTATCCAGCAACTTGTCCGCACCGCCGGCATTCCTGAATCCCGTGACGACGTGGTGCCGAAAATCACCCGCCTGGCAGTCGATGAATTGCGCGCCATGGCCTGGATGCGGGTGGCGCTGACCGGCGATCAGGTGGGGGAGGCGATCCAGGTGGCGCGCAATTGGCGAAGTTTTTGCGAGGCCCGCGGCGCCCAGTACTCCTATGTCCGCTGGAGCATCCTGCTGGCACAGGCGCTGCTGCTCGGCGAGGGCTCCCGCACCGCCCAGCGGGTGTTGAGGGAGGCGATGGCGGCCGCCGCGCCAATGGGGGTGATCCGCAGTTTCATCGATGAGGGCGCCCCGGTGCGCACGCTGTTGGAGCAGTGCTGCCAAACCGATACCGAGGCCACCAGCGCCACAGACAGGTTCGCCTTGAAATTGCTGCAAGCCTTTGGCGGCACTGTGCACAACAGCGCCCGGGTCGACAGTCAGGAAGGCATCTACGGCAGCCTCACCGATCGCGAGCTGGAGGTGTTGCAGCAGGTCAGCATCGGCATGCGCAACCGCGAGGTCGCCGAACGGCTCGGCATGACCGAAGGCTCGATCAAGTGGTACATGCAGCAGATCTTCGACAAGCTGGGCACCCGCAGCCGGCTGCAAGCAGTGGAGCGGGCGCGGCGGCTGGGGTTTATTCCCTGACGAAGCCTCTTTTCATATTACCGGCGTGAGATGGAACGCCTCGTCCTCAAACCGGTGGTCGCTCGTCCCTCGGATACGCCTTCAAGAATGCCTGGGCCACGCGGAACATCTTCGCCTCGCTGCCCGGCCTGCCGATGATCTGCATGCCCACCGGCAGCCCGTCGACAAAGCCTGCCGGCACATTGAAGGCGGGAAAGCCCAGCCAGTTGAACATCATCACGTGGCTGACGTAGGTGCCGGCGAAGGTGCCGTGGGGGAATGTCCCATCGTTGGTGGTCCAGCGCGCGTTCCATTCCTCGACCTTGGGGGCCAGCAACTGGGCGGTGGGAGCGAGAATCACATCGTGGTCCTTGAATACCGCCATGAACTTGTCGTAGTTGCGACCGCGAACGGCCACCGAGGCCAGGTAGGTTTCCTCGGAGGGCATCTCGCCACGACCCCGGCCGCCGCTGCCGAAAGCCTGGTTCATCACCATGAAGCCACCGAAGAAATCTTCCCAGGTCTCATCGGTCACATTGACCTTGGCGCCGATGCTGTCAAAGCCCATGGCGGCGTTGCGAATCGCGGCGATCACCCGCGGGCTTTCCTCCAGGGCGTACATCGCGGCGTAGCCGAAGTCGTCGGTCCAGGCGAAGCGCATGCCGTCCACGCCTTTGTCGATATCGGAGAGAAAATCGGGATGGGGATCCTGGAAGCTGAAAAAGTCGCGGCCGTCGGGGCCCGACATGGCCTGGGTGGCTATCGCCGCGTCGCGGAGGTTCCGGCACATGGGGCCGGTGCTGGCCGACAGCGCCAGGGTCGGCGAACTCGGATGGATCCAGGGAATCCGGCCCGGGGTGGCGGCGATGCCGACAATGCCGGAGTAGGCTGACGGCAGGCGGGTCGAGCCGCCGCCATCGGAACCGATGGCGATGGGTACCAGGCGGGCCACGGCCGCGGTGGCCGAGCCGGAGCTGGACCAGCCGGGTACCCGGGACTGATCCCAGGCGCTGCGGGCCTCGACATCCCAGTTGAACTCGCGCGGCATCTTGGTGACATCGGAGCCCGACCCCATCTCGGTATTGGTGCCGAACAGGATGGCGCCGGCCTTGCGCAGCCGCTCCACCTGCACATCGTCCCAGGGAGCTTTGTCGATATGGCGCAGCAGCCCCATATCGAATTTGGGCAGGCCCTTGATGGCGATATGGTCCTTTACCGAAACCGGTATCCCGTGGAGCGGCCCCAGCGGCTCGCCGGCGAGCACGGCTTTCTCGGCCGCCCTGGCCTGGGCCCTGGCGCCCTGTTGGTCGACGGTCATGAAGGATTTCAACTTGCCGTCGAGATTCTCGATGCGGTTGAGAAAGTGCTCGGTGACCTCGACCGGGGAGATGTCTTTCTTGCCGATCAACTCGCGGATTTGCCAGGCGGGCATCCAGGTCAGTTCCTCGCCCCGCTCGGCGGCGCCGGCGACCTGGGCGATACCGCCGGTTGCGGCCAGGAGGGCGCTCCCGGCCATGCCTTTGAGCAGGGTGCGGCGCTGTTGATCCGGTGGTGATTGATCGCGATCTGATTCGGTCATGGGTGGCTCCTTATTATTGACTTGACGGGGTCGGGGGGTGACAGCCCTCGGCCAGTATCGGCCCGTTGCGGCGAGGGTGAAAGCGAGCATACTATAATTTACATAGATGACAAATATTGGCGACGGCGACCGCCTCGCGGATAACGTCTCCGGGAGCCGGTGGCGAGCGGAGCGGATGGTTGGGAGCTGCCGGCGTCTCGCCCCTGGCGTCATCGACACCGCATTCGGTGACGGGGGATTCCTTAACAATGGCGGGCAGCAGTGGTACATTGTGCACCCGCGTATGCCGAGTTTCAGAGCAATGGAATCCGAACCACAGATCCCCGCCAATCCCGATCAGCCCGACGACGGTCAGGCCGAGACGCGGGGCCGGCGGCGAGGCATCTACCTGTTGCCCAACCTGCTGACCACGGGCGCCATGTTTGCCGGCTTCTACGCCATCCTGGCGGGGATGAACGGCAATTTCCAAGAGGCCGCGATGGCGATCTTCGTCGCCATGTTCTTCGACGGACTCGATGGCCAGGTGGCGCGCATGACCAACACTCAGAGCGCCTTCGGCGTGCAGTACGACAGCCTCTCCGACATGGTGTCCTTCGGGGTCGCCCCGGCGGTGGTGGCGTTCAGCTGGATGCTCCAGGATCTCGGCAAGGTCGGCTGGGCGGCGGCGTTCATCTATGCCTCCTGTGCCGCGCTGCGCCTCGCCCGTTTCAATACCCAGGTGGACGTGGCCGACAAACGCTTCTTCGTCGGCCTGGCCAGCCCTTCCGCCGCCGCCCTGGTGGCGGGCATGGTGTGGAGTGGTCACAACGAGGCCTCGTCGTTCGGGCTCACCGTGCTGGCCGCGGTGGTGACCGCCGTTGCCGGCCTGTTGATGGTGTCGAATCTGCACTACAAGAGCCTCAAAGGGCTCGACCTCAAGGGCAGGGTGCCCTTTGTGGTGATCATTGCCGTGGTGATGGTTTTTGTCGTGGTCTCCATCGACCCGGCCCGGGTACTTTTCACCATGGCGCTCGTCTACGCCTGTTCAGCGCCGCTGTTCTGGGTTTACAGCCGCTATCGCAAATTGCGCAAGCGCGCGGCAGTGGCCGAGGGCGACCGGGACCAGGAGTGACTGGCTGGCGGTGCCGGCCGGTTTGAAAGATCGGGAGTCCGGGAGCGGGCTGGATAACAGGCACCTGTATTGCGCGTGCCGACGGGAGTCATTGAATGCATAAAGATCGTCTGGTTATTTTCGATACCACGCTGCGCGACGGCGAACAGAGCCCCGGGGCATCGATGACCCGGGACGAAAAGGTGCGCATCGCCAAGGCCCTGGAGAAACTCCGGGTGGACGTCATCGAGGCGGGGTTTGCCATTTCCAGCCCGGGGGACTTCGCAGCGGTCAAGGCCATTGCCGACACTGTCAAAGACAGCACCGTCTGCAGTCTGGCGCGGGCCGTGCGCCCCGATATCGAGCGCGCCGCCGAAGCGCTCAGGGGCGCCAACAGCGCCCGTATCCATACCTTTATCGCCACCTCGCCGATCCATATGGAATACAAGCTGCAGATGCAGCCGGAGCAGGTGCTGGAGCACGCTGTGGCGGCAGTCAAGATGGCGCGCAATGCCGTGGCTGACGTGGAGTTCTCGCTGGAGGACGGCAGTCGCTCCGAGTTTGATTTCATGTGCCGCATCATCGAGGCGGTGATCGCCGCCGGCGCCGGCACCATCAATATCCCCGATACCGTGGGCTATGGCGAGCCTGAGGAGTACGGGCGGCTGATCCGCCGGGTGATCGACAACGTCGCCAATGCCGACAAGGCGATCTTCTCGGTGCACTGCCACAACGACCTCGGCCTCGCGGTGGCCAACTCGCTGTCGGCGGTGCTCAACGGCGCCCGCCAGGTCGAATGCACCATCAACGGCCTCGGCGAACGGGCCGGCAACGCCTCCCTGGAAGAGATCGTGATGGCCATCCGCACCCGCAAGGATCGCTACCCGGTGGAGACCGGTATCGACATCAGCCACATCGTGCCGACATCGCGGCTGGTATCGAGCATTACCGGCTTTCCGGTGCAGCCCAACAAGGCGATCGTCGGCGCCAACGCTTTTGCCCACGAGTCCGGTATTCACCAGGATGGCGTGCTCAAGCACCGCGAGACCTATGAAATCATGCGCGCCCAGGATGTCGGCTGGGGCGCCAACCGTATCGTGCTCGGTAAATTGTCCGGCCGCGCCGCCTTTTCCTCCCGCCTGGAGGAACTCGGCATCACCTTCGACTCAAAGGACGAGTTGGCCTCGGCGTTTGCCCGCTTCAAGGAGCTGGCGGACAAGAAACGCGAGATCTACGACGAAGACCTCCAGGCTCTGGTGTCCGAGGTACAGACCGCCGAGATCGGGGAAAAATACAGCCTGGCCTCCATGGAAGTGATCTCGCGGACCGGCCAGCCGCCCCATGCCGAACTCGTCATTCGCGTCGATGGTGTCGACCAGTGCGTGACAGCGGAGGGCGATGGCCCGGTGGATGCGATTTTCAAGGCGATCGAGCAGGTGGCCTGCAGCGGTACCAGCTTCCAGCTGTACTCGGTCAATGCCGTTACCGAAGGCACCGAGGCCCAGGGCGAGGTCACCGTGCGCCTCGAAAAGGCCGGGCGCATCGTCAATGGCTTGGGCGCCGATACCGATGTATTGGTGGCGAGCGCCAGGGCTTACCTCCAGGCGCTCAACCTGTTGTCTGGTCCCGGTCGCCTCCATCCCCAGATGGAAGGGGTCTGATCGCCATGACGCCGGCCCGCGGTGTGGCGCGTCGCGACTGGTATCTCGCCAACCTGGGAATCGTGCGCTATGTGCCCAGGGACGAACTGGCGGCGACCGGCGACGGTGTCGACGCGGTCGCGGCGGCCGCCACTGAAGCCGCCGTTACGGCAATCTCGCCAACAGCGGCGCCGGGTGCGCCGGCCGCCGGCGGCCGCCGGGTGGATCTTGGCGACAGCACACCCCGCGCAGCGCCCGCGGCGGCGCCCCGACCGGCGGCGGAGCCGGAGCCGTTCCTCTGCCGGCTCGGCTTCTGGCAGCCGACGGCGCGGATGGCGGTGCTGAGCGCGATGCCACCCGGCGCCCGCCCCGGCGCCGCCCAACTGGCCATGCTCGGCAACCTGCTGAAAGCCATCAATTGCCTGGGACAGGAGTTGCCCGTGGTGGACCTTATCGACTGGCCGCAGTCACCGAATCTCGGCTTGCAGGGTGTCGCCGTGGATCTCGCCGGCGCTCGTGAATTCACCTCGGTCTTCCTCGCCGCCAAGGCGCAGCTGGCGCCGTTCGAGCACCTGTTGCTGATGGGTGGCGACGCTGTCCGGGTTGCAGCCGGTGACGGGGACATGGCAGTGGGCGATCAGCGCCTCCTCGCCTGCGGAGCGCAGGCCATCGCCACCCATTCACTGTACGACATGGAGCAGAACCCTGCGCTGAAGGCCGAGACCTGGCAGGCCATCAGGTTCCTGGCGGGCTGAAGCCGTGGCGGCAATCATTCGTCGCGCCACCGCCGAGGATGTCCCGGGCTTGGCGGCGATCGACCGCGAGGCCACTGACTTTCCCTGGACGCCCGCACAGTTCGCCGACAGTCTCGGCCATCACCACACGCTGGTGCTGGAGGCGGCGGAAGTGTTGTCGGGCTTTCTGGTCTACAGCCGGGTGTTGGACGAGGCGGAGCTGCTCAATGTCGCAGTCTCTCCATCGGCCCAGGGTCGCGGTTATGGCGCCCTGCTGGTCGAACACTTCATCGACCTCAACCGCGGGGCTGCGGTGAGGTTGTTGCTGGAAGTGAGAGCGTCCAACCGGCGAGCCACCGATCTTTACCAGCGTCATGGCTTTACCCGTCAGGGTGTGCGGAAAGGCTATTATCCGGCACGGCAGGGGCGCGAGGACGCCTGGATCATGGCCTATGAATACTGATGAACGCATTGCCATCGGCGTCAGCAGTTGCCTGCTGGGCAACAGGGTGCGCTACGACGGTGGCCACAAATACGATGCCCACGTCATCGCCCTTGCCGGGCACCATTTCGACTTGCGGGCGTTCTGCCCGGAAGCCGGCGCCGGTCTCGGCGTGCCGCGCCCGGCCATTCGCCTGGTGGCGGGCCCCGCCGGTGTGCGGGCGCTCGGCGTCGCCGACCCGGGGCGGGATGTCACCGATCGCCTGGCGGCGTTTGGCGATGCCCAGGTCGCGGGGCTGGCGACGCTGTCCGGTTTCATTCTGAAAAGTGGCTCGCCCAGCTGCGGGATGGCCGGGGTCAGGGTCTACGACTCCCGGGGGGCGGTGACAGGCCACAGTGCCGGGGTGTTTGCCGCCGGTATCCGCGCCCGCTGCCCCCAGCTGCCGGTGGTGGAGGCCGAAAGTCTTGGCGCTGCGCCGGCCCGGGAAAACTTTATCCAGCGGGTGGTGGTCTATCATCGCTGGCGCGCGGCACTGGCCAAAGGGCTCGATGCCCAGGCCTTGGCTGGTTTTCACGCCGCGGTGCGATGGCTGCTGATGAGCCGTGATCCGGATGCCTCCTCGCGCCTCGGTGCCCTGGTGGCTTCGGTGCGCGGCGAAAATCTCCCGGCAGTGGCCGCACAGTATATTGCCGGTGTCATGGCGACTCTAGCTACAATCGCGACCCGCGACGGCCACGCCAGGGTATTGTGCCGTATCGCGGCCGCTCTCGGCCCGCTCGCACGGGCGGAGCTGGCACCTGTCATCCACCGCTACCGGGAAGGCGAGATTCCGCTGTTGACACCTTTGAACGCCGTGAAGCGCCACCTGGACAGGGAGCGGGCCCCTGACATCGAACTCGACTGGTACCTGTCGCCGTATCCGTGAGCTTGCAAACTGCGTACTATGCGGTGGATTTTTTCCGCCGGCGGTACGATCGTCAACTGCAGGGCCGGTGAATATCCTGTCGCCGGCCGTGAATAAAATCGAGGAGTAGCATGTGAACAATCCGCAACAACGGCGAAGGCTCACCTTGCCATGGTATCTGCTGGCGCTGGATGTCGTTGGCGCCTTGCTGGTCGCCTGGGGTCTGTATCGGTTTGCCGGCGGTGAGGGTGGGATGCTTTACATCGCTGCCGGTTTTCTGCTGATGATGCCGTTCGGCATACATATCATCTACCAGGCTGTCGGCAAGCGGCCATCATCATCCATCGACACGGAGTAGCCATGGCAAGCGCAGATGTCATTTTGCTGTATTGGTACTGGATTCTGTTTGGCGTCGCCCTGGTGATTGCCGAGATATTCCTCTCCAGTTTTACCGTGCTGTGGTTCGGTCTGGGTGCGGTGCTGGTCGGCATCCTGCTGTGGCTGATGCCAGGCATGTCCACCGCAGTGCAACTGCTCCTCTGGCTGCTGTTATCCTGTGGTCTTGCGCTGTTCTGGTTCCGCTACTTCAAGCCGCGGATGGTCGACAAGACCAAGGCGGGCATTGCCCGCGAAGCCGCCATCGGTGAAGCGGGCATGGTCATCAGGGCGCCCGCCGAAGGCGGCCGGGGCCGGGTGCGATTCACCACGCCGATCCTCGGTGATGATGAATGGGAGTTTATCTGCGAGCAGCCGGTTCAGGTGGGAGACCGGGTTCATATCCGGGAGTTTTCCGGCAACGCATTAATCGTGATCAAACTGTAAGGAGTACAAACAATGGACGGTATTTTCGTTTTGCTGGCGCTGCTGATCCTGGCGCTGGTCACTCTGCTCAAGGGCGTGAGGCTGGTGCCGCAGGGCAGCAAATGGGTAGTGCAGCGCCTGGGTAAATACGATCGCACCCTGCCGCCGGGGCTCAACTTCACCATCCCTTATATCGAGACCGTCGCCTACAAGGTGACCACCAAGGACATCGTGCTCGACATCCCCTCCCAGGAAGTGATTACCCGCGACAACGCGGTGATCGTCGCCAATGCCGTTGCCTATATCAATATTCTCTCACCGGAAAAGGCGGTTTACGGTATCGACAATTATGAAATCGCCATCCAGACCCTTGTCCAGACGGCGCTGCGCTCCATCGTCGGTGAAATGGATCTCGACGATGCGCTATCGTCGCGCGACCATATCAAGGCCAAGCTCAAGATCGAGATTTCCGACGATATCGCCGACTGGGGCATCACCTTGAAAACCGTCGAGATTCAGGATATCAATCCCTCCCAGACCATGCAGAGGGCGATGGAGGAACAGGCGGCCGCCGAACGCTTGCGCCGGGCTACCGTGACCCGCGCCGACGGTGAGAAGCATGCAGCGATTCTCGAGGCCGAAGGGCGTCTCGAAGCTTCCCGCCGCGACGCCGAGGCCAAGGTGGTGCTGGCCGAGGCTACCAAGGAGGCCATCGAAAAAGTCACCGAGGCGATTCAGGACAAGGAGCTGCCGGCCATCTATCTGCTCGGCGAGCGCTATGTGGAAGCCATCAAGGACATGGGCAAGTCGCCGAACAGCAAGCTGGTGGTGCTGCCCGCCGATCTGCCCGCCGCGCTGCGCGGCTTGATAAATACCGGCAAATGATTTGTTTCTAGAGGCATCGCACGCTGACAAATCCCGGCAGGCGCCCGGTGCCGAGTGCTGCGGGCAGCGCTGCCGGATCTGCGCGGTAAAGCGGGCCGCGGGAAAAACACCGCTGGCCGTGGCCGGCATGATTATTCTAAGATGCAGACCTAAACATTTTCAGAAAACGGTTTTTTTGTTCGCACAATATCAATAACAGGGAGCTTGCCATGACTGTCAATGTGATGAGGGCGCTTTTGCCCGCCGCCGTCATCCCGGTGATACGGGTGTCCGGCCTTGCGCTGCCGACCGGGATTGGCCGGTTATGAACCAGGCGGGGAGTGGCGCAGGGGTAAAAATGATCATCTGCGTGCGCCGTCGCCCGCAGTTGTCCCGACAGGAGTTTCACAGCTATTGGCTGGAGCATCACGGGCCGCTGGCCCATGGGGTGCGCGACCGGGGTCTGGCGCCGCCGATGACAGGCTACGTGCAGAACCACACCCTCGACGTCGCCTCCGTGGAAGCCTTTCGCCGTGACCGGGGCATGGCGGTGGAGCCCTACGATGGCGTTACCGAGGTATGGCTGGACCGCGTCGAGGATCTCGACATGGGTGACGCCCTGAGTGCGGAATTGGTGGCGGCCCAGCAGATGCTGGTGGAGGACGAAGCGAAATTCGTCGATCTCGCCAGGTCGCGGGTTTTCATCTGCCGGCCCCATGAAATTTTCATCGAGCCGGGGGCCGCGGAGCCCGGCTTCAAGATGATCATCTGCGCGCGCCGGCGGCCGGGCATGAGTCGCGAGGCATTCCAGCGCTACTGGCTGGAGCGGCATGCGCCCCTGGCATCGCGTGTTCGCGCCCAGGGCCTGGCGCCGCCGATGCGCGGCTATGTGCAGAACCACACCATGGCGGCACCGCTGCTCGAACCTTTCCGCGCCGACAGGAACATGACGCTCGAACCCTACGACGGCATTACCGAGGTATGGCTCGACGGCGTGGCGGACATGGATATGGGTGAGCAGTTGTCGGCGGAATTGATCGCCGCCCAGAAACTGCTGATCGAGGACGAGGCGAAATTCGTCGATTTCAGCCGGTCGAGTGTCTTTATCGTGCAACCGCACCGCATTTTCTGATGGTGTCTATGGCGGCACCGCTCCGGAGCCGCGATCTATAACGATGGTCCATGACGATGGTCCGTAACAACGATCCATAACGAGATTGGAGAAAGACAATGACTGGTCGTTTTCAGGATAAACCTGTGTTGGTCACCGCGGCGGCGGCGGGTATTGGCGCCGCCACCGCCGAGGCCTTTGCCCGCGAGGGCGCGCGCTTGATGCTGTCCGACATCAATGTCGCCGGCGGTGAGGCGATGGTCGAAAAACTTCGCCAGGCGGGGACCGAGGCTCACTTCCTGCGCGCCGACTGCACCAGCGACGACGACGTGCGGGGGCTGGTGGCCAAAACCGTGGAAACCCTGGGCGGGCTTGCCATTGCGGCGAATATCGTCGGCGATGTGGTCGGTGATGCCTATGGCCCCGAGTTTCACACCCAGAGTACGGCCGGCTGGAATGGCACCATCGCCGTCAGTCTCGACAGCGTCTACCTGTGCATGAAGCACGAAATCGCGCATATGATCGAGCATGGCGGCGGCGCGATATGCAACGTGACATCACTGGCGGCGCTGCTCTATGTGCCGGAGTCCGGCGCGGCCTATGCGGCGGCCAAGGCGGGGGTGGTCCAGCTCACCAAGTTTGCGGCGATAACCTACGCCGATCGCGGCGTGCGGGTCAACTGTATCGCCCCCGGGGTGACTCCTACCGCCGCCTATTTCAAGGGCGGTGAGGAAATGGGCAATCAAGTGATCAACCGCCTGCTCGAAGGCCACGCCATCAAGCGCCTGATCGAGCCCGGCGAGCAGGCCGCGGCCATGCTGTGGTTGTGTTCCGATGATGCCGCCATGGTCACCGGCCACATCCTGCCAGTGGACGGCGGCTGGACGGCGCGCTGAGACCGCCCGGGCGCGACAGCACCCGGGCCCGGGTCAATCGCTCCCGCTACCGGTCTTTCATCAGCCTCGCCAGGGTGCGCATGTTGTTGCTGCGGTCGGCGTGGCCGGGCATATTGGTGATGAACGCCGAGACGCCGAGCTCTGCGAGCCCATCGAGGAGTGTCTTGACCTCCTCCTCGGTGCCCATCACGGTGTCGAACCCGGCGAGATAATCGGTCAATTCGGGCCCCAGCTCATCGAGCAGGCGAGCATTCTTGCCGCCGGCGACGACGTGTTCGGTGGGATCGTAGCGGCGGTGCAGTTCCTCAAGCGCGGGCTTGAGGTGCTCGGGCACCCGGGCGAGAAGCTCGGGAGTGCGGATGGCCACGCCGTTGACGACGATAAAGGCCTTGAGGTCCTCGATTGCTTCCTGGCGGGTCGGGCGGATCGCGCAGAAGGCGGTCACCCAGATATCGACATCGTCGGGGTTGCGCCCCGCCGCCCGGGCGCCGTCGCGCACCGCGGCGATCTTGCGCGCCGTCAGCTCCAGGTCCATGTTGGTGAACATGATCACGCCGTCGGCCTTTTCGCCGGCCAGTTGCAGCGCCTTGGGGCCGAAGGCGGAGTAGTAGATCGGTGTTTTGCAAGGGAAGTGCAGGGGCGATACCGGCCGCCCCTCCCATTGCACCGGCTTGCCGTCGAGCAGGCCTTTCAGGGCGTCCCAGTATTCACGGATCTCCACTTGAGTCGCCGGGTGGCGGCCCGCGGCCATCACGTTGCTGCCCCCGGTGGCCAGGCCCATGGCGATGCGGCCTCCACTGAGCGACTGGAGCGTGGCCAGCGAGCTCGCGGCGATCAGTGGATGGCGCAGGAAAGGTGAGGTGACGAACGGGGTGATGATGGCGGTGTCGGTTTCGAGCGCGGCGATGGTCATCGAGATATACAGCTCGCGCCAGCCTGCCGGCGAATCGCCTATGCCGATGATGTCATAACCCAGCTCATTGGACAGACGCAATTCTTCGCGGAAAGTATCGACGCTGTCGCCCCACAGATGGCATACGCCCAGTTTCATGGTGGTCTCCTTGTGATTATCGCGAGACGGCATGGCGCGCCGCCGGATGGTGGTCAGGAAAGCGAACTGTACTGTACGGTTTGGGCAAAATGCTGTCAATCCAGGCTGTTGCCGGCATCTGGTTGGGGCGCTGGAGGGAGCGAAGATCGGCTCCAGCCCGCTGCCAGAGGCAGATTCGCGATCGTCGGGGGTTCGAATTACCCCCAGTTCGGTTATCCTGTTACACTAGAACGCTGTTTTTTCCTCAGTCAGCCTTGGATGATACCGCCGTGACCGATGATTTTGTCAATGTCCGCGACGTGACCTTTGCCTACGAAGAGCGCCAGATCCTGCGCGATATCAACCTTCGTGTGCCGAGAGGCAAGGTGGTCGCGATCATGGGCGGCAGTGGCTGTGGCAAGACCACGCTGCTGCGGCTGATCGGCGGACAGCTGAAGCCATCCTCGGGAGACGTCGTGGTCGACGGCCAGTCGGTGCCGTCGCTGGGAGAGCGCCAACTGCTGCGGCTGCGCCGCAAGATGGGCATGCTGTTCCAGATGGGCGCGTTGTTTACCGATATGAGCGTGTTCGACAACATCGCCTTTCAGATGCGTGAACACACCGATCTGCCGGAGGCGATGATCCGCGACCTCACCTTGATGAAACTGCAGGCCGTGGGCCTGCGCGGCGCCTGGAAGCTGATGCCTTCCGAACTGTCCGGCGGGATGGCGCGGCGGGTGGCGCTGGCGAGGGCCATCGCGCTGGATCCTACGCTGATCATGTACGACGAGCCATTTACCGGTCTCGACCCCATCTCGCTGGCGACGATAGGCCAGCTCATCCGCACACTCAACGATGCTCTGGGCGCCACCTCCATCCTGGTGACCCACGACATCCAGGAATCCCTCAAGATCGTCGACTATGTGTACCTGGTCTCTGCGGGTGCGGTGGTGGCCGAGGGCTCCGTGGACGAATTCCGCCACTCCAGCAATCCGTTGGTGCGCCAGTTCGTCGAGGCGCGAACCGACGGTCCGGTGCCTTTCCATTACCCGGCCGATGATTACCGCGCCATGCTGATGGATCGCGGCGGGCTGTAGGTAATGGGGATGATCTGCCGAATGCACGAGAGATAAAAGGACAACCCATGGGTCGATTCAGCGACAAAGTAGTGCTGGTTGCCGGTGGCGCCAGCGGCATCGGTGCGGCGACCAGCGAAGCCTTCGCCCGAGAGGGTGCGCGGGTGGTGATCATCGATATCCAGGACGCCCCCGGCGAGGCGCTGGCGGCGCGGCTCGATAGTGAAGGCGCCGGGGCCATGTACCTGCATTGCGACTGTACCGATGGTGAGCAGGTCGCCGCCGCGGTGGCAAAGGCCACCGCCGGTTTCGGCGGACTGCACATCGCGGCCAATGTGCTCGGCGGCGCCCACCGCGACGACGCGCCGGGCAGCACTGTGCACAGCACGAGTGAGGACGCATTTGACGGCACCATGGCCATTTCGCTGCGCAGCATCTTTTTGCTGATGAAGCACGAGTTGCAATACATGGCGGAACACGGCGGTGGCGCCATCGTCAATGTGTCGTCGATGGCGTCCATGGCCGCCGAGAAACATGCTACCCTCGCCTACGGCATCGCCAAGGCGGGGCTCAACCACCTCACCCGGTTTGCCGCCACCGACTACGCTCGACACAATATCCGGGTCAACGCCATTTTGCCGGGAGTTACCGCGACGCCGCTATTGCGCAATTTGTTCAGTGCCGACCAGATCGTCGAAATGTGCGCAGGCCAGCAGGCCATTCCCCGGGCGGTCGAGCCCTACGAGCAGGCCAGCGCCATCTTGTGGCTTGCCTCCGACGAGGCCGCGATGATCACCGGCGTGCTGTTGCCGGTGGATGGCGGGCGCAGCGCCTATGGATTGCAGGGGCCGCCGGCGTCGGCGGTGGTGAGGGAACTCGGCCAATGATCTGTTGCAGGTGATATAGCGATATGAGTGTTGTTTTGACGAGCGCGACCAACAGGATCCGCCGGCTTGGTGGCTGGGTGACGGGGAACATCATCACCCTGGGGCTCGCCGCGCGGTTTTTCGTCGCCTTGCTCGCGGCGTCCGGCACCTGCCTGCGCCGCCCGGGCCTGGTGGTGCGGGAAATGTATTTTATCGGGGTGATGTCCCTGGTGATCATCCTGGTTTCGGGATTGTTCGTCGGACTGGTGCTGGGCTTGCAGATGTACGATACCCTGCAGCGCTTCGGTTCCGGCGATATCGTCGGTACCGTGGTAGCCCTGGCGTTGGTGCGGGAACTGGGACCGGTGTTGTCGGCGCTGTTGATTTCGAGTCGCGCCGGCTCGGCGGTCACTGCCGAGATCGGCCTGATGAAAACCACGGAACAGCTCAGCGCCCTGGAAATGATGGCCATTCACCCTGTGGCGCGGGTGGTGGCGCCGCGCTTCTGGGCCGGCGTGCTGTCGGTTCCGCTGCTCACCTCGATTTTCAACGTCGTCGGTATCTTCGGCGGTTATCTGGTGGCGGTCCTGCTGCTCGGTGTCGATAGCGGCACCTTCTGGTCACAGATGCAGGCGGCGGTGGATTTCCGCGTCGATGTCGTCAATGGCGTCATCAAGAGCCTCTTTTTCGGTGTCGCCATTATTTTTATTTCTGTGTTTCAAGGCTACCACGCCACTCCAACCGCCGTCGGCGTGTCTCGCGCCACCACCCAGACCGTGGTGGTCTCGGCACTGGTGGTACTGGGGATGGATTTTGTACTCACCGCTTTTATGTTCAGGGGGATTTGATGAACCGGCAGATACTGGATTTCTGGGTAGGACTTTTTGTCGCCGTCGGTATTGCCGCCACGGTATTTGTCTCGCTGAAGGTGGCCAACCTCACCAGCTTCCAGCAGGGCACGACATATTCGGTGACCGCCGAGTTCGACAACATCGGCGGTCTCAAGGTGCGGGCGCCGGTGAAGAGCGCCGGGGTGACCGTCGGGCGCGTCAGTGGCATCCACTACGACAGCGACCAGCACAAAGCGGTAGTCGCGCTCGCGATCGACAGCCAGTACGAATTCAGCGCGGACTCCTCGATGAGCATTCTCACTTCGGGCCTGCTGGGCGAGCAATACATCGGTGTGCGCAGTGGCAGCGATACCGAAATGCTTCAGGACGGCGATGTGGTGTGGCTGACCTCATCGGCACTGGTGCTCGAAACCCTGATTGGCGAAGTGCTGTTCAGCAAGGCCAAGGAGGGTGGCGGCGGATCCTGATTCGCGCGCCGACTGCCAGCACTGTCTATCCATTGATCAAAGGGAGCTCAGTCCATGAAATTTCTCAAAGCTTTTCCGTTCGCTGTTCTTTTCCTGTTGTCGTCGCTGTTCGCCCTGGCCGGTCACGGCGAGCCGCTCGAGCCCCGCGCCCTGGTGGAACTGACCGTCGACGACGTGGTCGCGGACATGAAGGCCAATGCGGACGTCTATACCGGTAGTTCCGACAAGCTGCAGGCCATGGTGCTGGAGCGCCTCGGCTCGCATTTCAACTTCCAGCGGATGACACAGCTGGCGATGGCCAGGCACTGGGCCGACGCCGACGACGAACAGAAAGTGACCATCAGCCGCGAATTCCGTAAATTGCTGGCGCGCACCTATGCCAATTCCATGTTCGATTACCGCAACGCACCGATCAAGGTCGTCGGCGAACAGAAGGCCAATGCGCGCAGCACCATCGTCAAGCTGCGCATCGCCTCGCAAAGTGGCGAATCGGTGGAGCTGCTGCTGCGCATGGAGAATCGCAACGAGCGCTGGCAGGTGATCGACGTGGTGGTCGGTGGCATCAGCCTGGTCATTACCTATCGCGGTGTTTTCAACGACAAGATTTCCCAGTCCGGCATCGATGGCCTTATCACCAGCCTCGAGCAGGATAACCTCGACGCGGGCTTGTAAATGAGTGAGGCAACTGTTCGCCGTGAAGGCGCCACGCTGTATCTGTCAGGTACGATCAACAGTGACACTGGCGCCGGCCTTTACCAGCGCCTCGTGGCCGAAGTGGCGGCACTGAACGGGCCGGGGGCATCTGGCGAGCCGCTGACCCTGGATTGCAGTGCGCTGATAAACAGTGACTCCACTGCAGTGGCGGTGTTGGTGGGGGCGTGCCGGGCGGTCGATGGCCGCCAGGCAGGGATCAGGATCACTGGGCTCAACGGACAGTTGCTGAGCCTTACCCGGCTCTACGGCGTCGACGAGATGCTGGGCCTGCAGGCATGATTGACACTGCAGGCCGCTTTTTAAGCCAGCAGTAACCGGCTGCGCGCCAGACGCGCAGACCGTGGGCGGCACCTGGCGACGGCTGTCGCACAGCGATGTCGATACAACATTCTCCATGTTCTCCAGAGAATGTTCTCCAGACAATGTATTTTCATACAACAATAATGTGGCGATGAAATCAGAATGACCGATCAGGATTATCAGCGCAAGGCGAAATGGGTCCCGACTCCGCGGCCCGAATGGGTTCAAACCCTCAACCAGCAGGCCCGCCATCTGGATATGGCCGGCATCGTACCCCTTGATCATCAATCGTTGATCGCCCAGGCCGTCAAGAATACCGGCCTCGATGACTTTGGCGACGATCAGTGGCTGGAGCATTTCAAGGTACTGATGGCCGCCATCGAAACGGAAGCGAACCTGCATTTTGCCGGGCGGGTGCTGACCCGCTACGAATTCGTGCGCTACCTCGAAATACGTCTCAACCTGGTCGATTGGCTGAAACGGGAGCCAGCCATCGAGGATGAAACCGTCGACCGCCCGATATTCATCACCGGTTTCGGCCGCTCCGGCACCACCATTCTTTATGAAGTATTGGCCCAGGACCCGCGTTTTCGTGTGCCTCTCAAATGGGAGGCGCTGTTTCCGTTCCCGCCGCCCGAGACCTCGAGCTACGCCAATGATCCCCGGATCCAGCTGACCGAGCACGTCAACCATTTCAGCGAGAACATGATTCCGGAACTGAAGGCCATGCACAAGTCGGCGGCCACGCTGCCGGTGGAGAGTGTTGAGCTGCTGTATTTCACTTTTCTGTCGGAAGTGTTCACCTTTGCTTTTCAGGTCCCGTCCTACGTCCGTTATCTCGCCGGGCAGGATCTTCGCTACTGCTTCGAATGGCAAAAGAAGCTGCTGAAACTGCTGCAGTGGCGCCACAAGGGCAAGCATTGGCTGTTGAAGGGACCTTCCCATCTACCCTACATGCGGGAACTGCTGGGTAGTTTTCCGGATGCGCGCGTCATTTTCACTCACCGCGATCCCATCGCCAGCGCCGACTCTGTGGTCAGCCTCCAGGCCAGCCTCTATTGGTGGCGCACCGACGATCCCTGGGGCGATGGTTCCCTGGATAACTGGGTGATCGGCTCGGCGCAGACCCGCGCGGCACTGTGGGACGACATTATCGACATGATCGACGATGGCACCCTGGACAAAAATCATGTGAGCAATTTTCAGTACCAGGAATTCATGGCCGATCCGATGGCGGCGGTGCGCAGGATCTATACTGATTTCGATCTCGAACTGACCGCCGATGTCGAGGCGCGGATGGTGAAATTCCTGGCGGACAAGCCCCAGGGCAAATTCGGCAGGCACGACTACCAGAATGCGCCGAAGACCGTCGTCGAGCAGGAGCGGGCGGTGTATAAAAAGTACCAGGATTACTTTGGCGTGCCCAACGAATTGTAGAGCGGCGTCCTTCAGGGGCGGATTCCGACGATAGCAAGAGCGTTTATGCGAGGTATCCAATGACCAGCGATTTAGCACCGGACATCACCATTACCGAGTGGGAAGCCTTCTGTGATGAACTCAAGGCGTCGGGGAGCGACATCCTTGCCGCGGGCAGGGACATGGATCGGGTGACCCGGGCCGATGGCCTGCGTTATCTGGGCCGTTTGCTGCGGGGGGGCATCGAAAAATTCGTCGAGTATGGCGATCCGCTCGACCCCATGGCGTACAAGATCTATCACGAGAAAATCAAATGGGGATTCGACAACCCCGACAGTATCTACAACATGGCGACCATCGACGGCGCCCAGGACTACGAGCTCAGGGGCAATCGGGGCACCGTCAATTACTACAATATCTCCACCATGAAAATGGGCGTCGACGGCAAGGCGGCGATCACCGGTTTCGTCAACGACACCGACCTGAGCTGTGACCAGGACGGTAATTTCACCCTTACTCTCAGCGCGCGGCCCAATCCCGCTCCGGGAAGTGGCAACTGGCTGGAGATGGGCGCGGATTCCAATGCCTTCATGATTCGCCAGACTTTCAACAACCGTGCGCTGGAGAAGGAACTGGAAGCGTCCCTGCGCTGCGTCTCCCCGCAGGCCGGCAATGGCGCACTGGACCTCGACGAGGTGGTTGAGAACTTCCGCAGGGCGGGTGGCTTTTTCACCCGCACAGGCCGGACTTTCGTCGAGCTCACCAACGCCCTGATGAAGGACGTCAACAAGCTGCCCGAAGCCGATCCCGCCTACATGGCGTCGATGGGCGCCGACCCCAATTACGCCTATTTCTGGTCGGCGTTCCATGTCGAGCCCGGGCAGGCGCTACTGGTGCATCTGCCGACAGTGCCGGTGTGCGAGGCCTGGAGCCTGTGCCTGCACAATTTCTGGCTGGAATCCCTCGATTATCACAAGGCGAATATCATTCTCAACAAGCAGACCGCCCACTACGCCGCCGATGGCAGCGTGACCATGGTGGTGAGCATGGATGCCCCCGGCGTGCCCAACTGGCTCAATACCTGTGGTCATCCCTGGGGGAATATGATGTTTCGCTGGACCCGCGCCGAGGACGTGGTGGCGCCGATGGTGGAACTGGTGGATCTCGATCGTGTGGATTGGCCGTCGAAGCTCAAGAGGTGGTCATGACGGGCCGTGTCCCTGGCTCGATGAATCGCAGAACTGCATAAACCCACGAGCAGGCAGAGGTTTGGAACGGCGCGCTCGGCCTTTAGGCGCGGTGCGGCGCGCCGGCTTGCCGTCGGTAGCCGTCGATGAGCGCGGGAGCGGTCGGCGCTTCAGAATTTTTGGGTGAGCTTGAGCACGAGACGCTCCTCATTCCCTTTGCCGTACTCATGGCGGTCGGTGTCGTAATAGCGCAGGTCGAGGCTGGTGTTCTCGAACAACCCGTAGGTAACGCCGAGGTCGATCCCGTTATAATCTTTAGCAGGGCTCAACTTCCGTGTGCCGATGCCGCCGGATACGCTCCACTTGTCATTGAGTTTCTGGGCGAGGGAGCCATTGATCCATGTCGCTTTTTTGGTGGGTCCTGACGAATCGGGCGAATATTCAACTTCCAGTTTGGCGGTGGTACGCTCAAAAGTACGGCTGATATCACCTTTCCATTCGACGTGACTGTCGTCGGGGAGGCTGCCTCCCTCCTTGATCTTGTAAGCGACCTGAAGAGCCAGTTGAAAACCGGCTTTGTCTCCCTTTATACCAACCGAATATTCGTGCTGAAAGTCACTGCCATCCGCGCCTTTGATGTTTTTCAATTTGGCGCCGGTAAAGAACGCGCCATGTGCCGCCTCCAGGTAAAGTACGGCCTGGGGATTCTCATCGGTTTCTGATGTGTCTTTGCTGATGCCGTCACTGGCAAGGCTGATCAGGCCGGAGAGGTCGAAAAACGTATCGCCGTGTGCCGGGGTGGACAACGTTGACAGAGCGGTGATACCCAAGGCTATTGCCGTCAGGATGAAGGGGCTGTGCATGACATGATCCCATGGTGGCTGGGCAGGTCTATCCGGGCACGCATACCCAGAGGGTGGGGTGGTGGCGAATAGGGCTGCCGATCACCTCATTACAGGTTATGACGGCCAATAACACAAGTGAAAATGTATATCCGTGTGATGCGCGATTCGAGTGGCTCAGCCGAGGTTGAGCATGCGCTTTTCGGCCCGGAAGGGTTCCCGCAGCATGGCCGCGAGCATATTGACCATATCGCCCCAAAAGAGACTGTCATCGCAATCGGACGGCTTCATGGCGCGCTGGGTGTTTTGCCTTTCTAGGATGGTACTGAGAAAGAACCCGGCAACCAGGCGGAGGCGGAAGTCGAACACCTGCTTGGGCAGATGGGCGAGTAGTTCCCCCAGCGCCTGATAGATATGCGCGCTGACGGGCATCTTTTCCTGCGCTCGACGGAATGGGTGATCGTCGGGGTCGCGGCTGAGCAGATGGGAACAGAACAGGGCGAAAATCCGCTGCTCCTGGTCGTCGTCGGACATTTCGAGGAAGGGGAGCAGCAGCGCGGCGAGTAGATCCTCCGGCAGAATATTTCCGCGACTGTCGAGACTCTGCAGGTGGCTCTGCCGTGTTTCCTCGAGAAAGGGGACGCGCAGTTCGAAGATTGCCTGGATCAGGCCTTCTTTTGACTGAAAGTGGTACTGGACTGCGGAGTTGTTGGCGTGCCCGGCGGAGCTGGCAATTTCCCTGAGCGAAATGCCGTCGATGCCTCTTTCCGCAAACAGCCGCTGTGCAGCGATGATGATTTTTCGCGCACTGGGACTGTATTGCAGCAATTCCGCGTTGATGCTGGCTTTGATCCGTGAGAGTCGCTTCCTGGGCAAAGCGTTTTCCTCGATCCGCATGACTGGTGACGAGTCCAGCTTAACATGGGGTCGAAAGGTCACCGCTGGTGTCCGTCGACAAAAACAACCGTTCATGCCGACGGATTCGCTTTTGCCGTCGAATCAGTCGTCGAGGTAGGCGTCCAGGGGCGGGCAGCTGCACACCAGGTTGCGGTCGCCGTAGACGTTGTCGATGCGGTTCACCGACGGCCAGACCTTGTGCTCGCGCAGCCAGGGGGCGGGACGGGCGGCAGTTTCCCGGCTGTAGGGGCGGTCCCAGTCCGCCGCCATGACATCGTCCTGGGTGTGCGGGGCGTTGACCAGCGGGTTGTTGTCCTCCGGCCACTGGCCGCTGATGACCTGGTCGATTTCGCCGCGGATGGCTGCCATGGCGGCGAGAAAGCGGTCGAGCTCTTCGCGCGACTCGCTCTCCGTGGGTTCGATCATCAGGGTGCCGGGCACCGGGAATGACATGGTCGGGGCATGAAAGCCGAAGTCCATCAGGCGCTTGGCGATGTCCTCTTCGCTGATACGGCTTTTTTCCTTGAGTTCGCGCAGGTCGATGATGCATTCATGGGCGACGAAACCATTGCGCCCGCTGTAGAGCACGGGAAAATGCGCCTCGAGCTTAGTGGCCAGATAATTGGCATTGAGAATCGCCACCTGGGTAGCCCGCTTCAGGCCCTGGGCGCCCATCATGGTGATGTACATCCAGGAGATGGGCAGGATCGATGCCGATCCCCAGCCGGCTGCGGAAATGGTCCCGTTGACGGCATCGGTACCCGGTACGGGAGTCACCGGGTGGCCGGGCAGGAAGGGCGCCAGGTGGCTTTTGACGCCGATGGGACCAACGCCGGGGCCGCCGCCGCCATGGGGAATGCAGAATGTCTTGTGCAGGTTCAGGTGCGATACGTCGCCGCCGAACGCGCCCGGTTCGGCGATGCCCACCAGGGCGTTGAGGTTGGCGCCATCGATATAGACCTGGCCGCCGTGTTGATGGACCAGGTCACAGATGCGGGTGATACCTTCCTCGAAGACACCGTGGGTGGATGGATAGGTGATCATCAATGCCGCCAGCTGATCTCCATGCTCGCTGATCTTGGCCTCGATGTCGCCGAGGTCGACGTTGCCTTGGTCGTCGCATTTCACCACCACCACGCGCATGTCCACCATCTGGGCGCTGGCGGGGTTGGTGCCGTGGGCCGAGGAGGGGATCAGACACACGGTGCGGTGATGGTCGCCGCGGCTTTCGTGGTATTTCTTGATGGCGACGAGACCGGCGTATTCACCCTGCGAGCCGGCATTGGGTTGCAGTGAAATGGCGTCATAGCCGGTGCACCGCGCCAGCATCTGCTGCAGATCCTCGAACAGGGCGCGGTAGCCTTGCGTCTGATCCTCGGGGGCGAAGGGATGGATCTGGGCAAACTCGGGCCAGGTGATGGGAATCATTTCCGCCGTGGCGTTGAGTTTCATGGTGCACGAGCCGAGCGGGATCATGCTGTGATTGAGGGCGATGTCGCGGGCTTCGAGGCGTTTGAGGTAGCGCAGCATCTCGGTTTCGCTGTGATGGCTGTTGAATACCGGATGGCTGAGGAAGTCCGTATCCCGCCGATAGGCCTCGGGGATGCCGGAGGCGCCGGCGGTGTCGTCAAACGCTGCCGCCGGACAGCCAAACAGGGCGAGCAACTGATCGACCTGGGCGGGGGTGCTGGCCTCGTTGAGGCTGATGCCGAGAGCATCGCTCCCCACCTTGCGCAGGTTGATGTTCTCGTCCAGCGCCTGCCGGTAGATGGCCTGCTGGCGATCGCCGGTCTCCACGGTCAGGGTGTCGAACCAACTGTCGTGGCGGAGCTTGAAGCCGCCCTGGACAAGACCGCCGGCCAGAGCGCCGGTCAGGCTGTGGATGCGCCGGGCGATTTTTTTGAGCCCCTCTGGGCCGTGATAGACGGCGTAGAAGGCGCTGATCACTGCCAGCAGCACCTGGGACGTGCAGATGTTGGAGTTGGCTTTTTCCCGGCGGATATGCTGCTCCCGTGTCTGCATCGCCATGCGCAGCGCCGGCTTGCCGCGACTGTCTATGGAGACACCGATGATCCGTCCGGGAGCGGAGCGCTTGTAGTCGTCGCGGAAGGCGAAAAAAGCGGCATGGGGCCCGCCAAAGCCCATCGGGATGCCGAAACGCTGATTGCTGCCGACGACGATATCGGCGCCCACCGCCCCGGGCGCCTTGAGGAGCACCAGGCTCATCAGGTCCGCTGCCACGATGGCCAGGGCGCCCTTGCCGTGAATGTCGGCGATGTATTCGCTGATGGGATCGATGTTGCCCTCGGTGCCGGGATATTGGAGCAGGGCGCCGAAGTATTCCAGGGCGGCGAGTTCCGTGGCGGGATCGCCGACAACCACCTCGAAACCGTAGTGCTCGGCGCGGGTCCGCACCACGGCGATGGTTTGCGGGTGGCATTGGCGGGAAACGAAAAAGGTATCGCTTTTGTTCTTGCGCTGCTGGCGCTTGGCCATGGCCATGGCCTCGGCCGCCGCGGTGGCTTCGTCCAGCATCGAGGCGTTGGCCATGTCCATGCCGGTAAGATCCATGATCATCTGCTGGAAGTTGAGCAGGCCCTCCAGGCGGCCCTGGGCGATTTCCGGCTGGTACGGGGTATAGGCGGTGTACCAGCCGGGGTTTTCCAGCACGTTGCGCAGGATCACATGAGGGGTGAAGGTGGGGTGGTAGCCCATGCCGATCAGTGATGTGCAGATGCGGTTGCGCCCGGCGATGGTTTTCAGCTTGTCCAGGGCCTGCTGCTCGCTGATCGCCTCCGGCAGGGCCAGGGCATCGTGCTTGAGAATGGCTTGCGGCACCACCCGAGCCATCAGTTCGTCGAGCGAGGCGACCCCCAGTTCCGTGAGCATGGCGGCGACTTGCCGGGCATCGGGGCCGATGTGCCGGCCGATAAAATCATCGCTGCCCATAAGTGCTTGAATCGACAAAGAGTCTGGCATGTTCATTCCTGCAAGGTGAGAAGCCGGCCCAGCCGTTCATCGAGGCTGGCGGTGGAGGGGTGGGGGACGGCGATGATACAGCCTCCGGGAAAGGCCGGCATTTTACCAATCCATCCGTCGAAGCGGCAAACTGAAACTGGCGGCCGGGGTTGGGTATCATAGGAACCACCAGCCGGGCTTGAGGAGAGAAACAGTGGGTCAGCGCATTGCCAGCCGCGAAACCTTCGACGGACTGCTCGAAGAGATCCGCGCCTGCACCTTTTGCCAGGGGCTGCCACTGGGGCCGAGGCCGGTGATCCAGGCGGATGTCCGCGCCCGGATTCTGGTGATCGGCCAGGCGCCGGGCACCAGGGTCCACCATACCGGAATTCCGTGGAACGATCCCAGTGGCGATCGCCTGCGGCAGTGGATGGCCGTCGATCGCGCTACTTTCTACGACGCCAGCCGGATCGCCATCATGCCCATGGGGCTGTGCTATCCCGGCAGAGGCAAATCCGGCGACCTGCCGCCGCGACCGGAATGTGCTCCGCTCTGGCATGGCCGGGTATGGGAACACCTGACCAATATCGAGCTGGTGCTGTTGATCGGCCAGTATGCCCAGCGGCATTATCTGCAAGAGGCGGGCTTTGGTCGCTTTGCCAGCCTGGCCGACAGGGTGCGGCACTGGCGTGATTTCGGCCCGCGCTATTTCCCCCTGGTCCATCCGTCGCCGCGCAACCGCCGCTGGCTGAGCAACAATCCCTGGTTCGAGGCGGAGGTGGTGCCGGCGCTGCGCGAGCGGGTGGCGACCCTGCTGGCTCGCTGACCTCCGCGCCTGCGGTCGGCTGCCAGGGGCGCCCCGCATCCTGGTTTGGCGCTGTCCCCGGGAATCAGTCCCATGAAGCAGTCGTGGTTTTATGGCTGCTGTGACCTTATCATGGCGCCTTTGCTAAACTCCTTGGTGGAAGCCTGAGACATGCGAGTTCTGGGAATCGAAACCTCATGCGACGAAACCGGGGTCGCCGTCTACGACAGCGACCGGGGACTGCTGGCGCATCTGCTCTACAGCCAGGTGAAACTCCATGCCGAGTACGGCGGCGTGGTGCCGGAGCTGGCCTCCCGGGACCATGTGCGCAAGATCCTGCCATTGCTCAGGCAGGTGCTCGCCGATGCCGGCTGTGGACGCGACGGGATCGAGGGCGTTGCCTATACCGCCGGGCCGGGATTGGTGGGCGCGCTGATGGTGGGAGGCTCCGTGGCCCGCTCGCTCGCCTATGCCTGGGGGGTGCCGGCGATCGGTGTGCACCACATGGAAGGCCACCTGCTGGCGCCGATGCTCGAAGCCAATCCGCCGTCGTTTCCGTTCCTGGCGTTGCTGGTGTCCGGTGGCCACACCCAGCTGGTGGCGGTGCGGGGTATCGGCAGTTACCACATCCTCGGTGAATCTCTGGATGACGCCGCCGGCGAAGCGTTCGACAAGACCGCCAAAATGCTCGATCTCGGCTACCCCGGCGGCCCGGCCGTGGCGAAGCTGGCGGAGCGGGGCGACCCGGCCCGCTTTCGGTTTCCGCGGCCGATGACCGATCGACCCGGTCTCGATTTCAGTTTCTCGGGCCTCAAGACCTTTACCCTCAATACCATCGCCGAGCATCGCCGTGACGATGGCCTTCCGGACGATCAGACCATGGCGGATATCGCCTGCGCGTTCCAGGACGCGGTGGTGGACACCCTGGTGATCAAGTGCCGCCGCGCCCTCCAGCAGACCGGCCTCAAGACCCTGGTGATCGCCGGTGGCGTGTCCGCCAACCGGCTGCTGCGCCAGCGCCTGGAAGAGGGCCTTGAAAAAGCCGGCGCCGGCGTGTTTTATGCGCGCAATGAATTCTGTACCGACAACGGCGCGATGATCGCCTACGCCGGATGCCAGCGGCTGCTGGCCGGGCAGCGGGACGATCTGGCGATCCGCGCGGTGCCGCGCTGGCCCATGGATACCCTGGAGGCGGTGAACCCCTGATGGATATCGTTTACATCCGCGACCTGCGGGTCGACACCATCATCGGCATTTTCGACTGGGAGCGTGAGGTGCGCCAGACGGTGAGCCTCGACCTGGAAATGGCCGCCGACATCCGCCGCGCCGCCGACACCGACGACATCCAGTACGCGCTCAACTACAAGGCAGTGGCCAAGCGCCTGATCGCGTTTATCGAGGACAGCCAGTTTCTGCTGGTGGAGCGACTCGCCGAGGAGGTGGCCGCTATCGTCATGAACGAATTCGAAGTGCCCTGGCTGCGTCTGAGGCTCAGCAAGCCCGGGGCGTTGCGCGGGGCCTTTGACGTCGGCCTGGTGATCGAGCGGGGGCAGAAACCCTGATGGCCCGGGTATACGTCAGTATCGGCAGCAACATCGACCAGCAGCGCCATATCGCCGTCTGCCTCGACGCTCTCGCCGAACACTTCGGTGACCTGACCTTGTCGTCGGTCTATGAGAGCGAGGCGGTGGGCTTCACCGGCGACAACTTTTACAACCTGGCGGCCGGGTTTGACTGCACCCTGGGTGTGGCCGCCCTGTCGACCTTGCTGCACCGGATCGAGGATGACAACGGCCGGCGCCGGGATGGGCCGCGATTCAGCGCCCGTACCCTGGATATCGACATCCTCACCTATGATGCCATCGCCGGGGAGATCGACGGCATCCTCTTGCCGCGGGATGAGATTCTCGACAACGCCTTCGTCCTGTGGCCACTGGCGGAAATCGCTGCCGATGAGCGCCACCCGGTAGAGGGAAAAAGCTACGGCGAACTGTGGCGCCGTTACGACAAGAATGGGCAGAAACTCTGGCCCATCGACTTTACCTGGCGGGGCCGGGTGATCTCATCCGCGGACTGATCGTCGGAAGGGCCGGTCCGCCTCCCTGCTCCGACTTCCTGCCCCTGGTTGTCCCGCGCCCACCCTACTACTGCGACGCGCAGCGGATGCACAGGTCGGTGTAGGGCACCGCGTCGAGGCGCTTGAGGTCGATCGCGTCGCCGCAGTGGCTGCAGCGGGCGTACTCGCCGCTGGCGATGCGCTCCAGTGCCCGGCCGACTTTCTTGAGTTCTTCCCGGGATTCATTGCCGATGGCCTGGACGACCTCGTCGTTCTGGCGTTCCTGGGCCTGTTCGGACCAGTCCGTCGAGTGGGCGGAGGTTACCTCTTTTTTCACCCGTTCGATGCGCGTCAGCAACTGTTGCTGGCGCTCCTGCAAGCGGGCCTGGATATCCTGAAGACGCTGGGCGGTCATGGCATGTCCTGGGCGGGTGGGGGACGGCCGGCGATGCCGGCCGCCGGGTTAGGTCATTTGACCTCGATGCGCCGCTGCTGGGGGGTGCTTTCCGGCACTTTGGGCGCCTTGATGGTGAGGATACCATTATCGAAGGCGGCGCTGATGTCCTCTTCGTGCACGTTGCCGCCGAGGTTGAAGCTGCGGGAATATTTGCCGTAGCGCCGCTCCTGGCGGATCAAGCGACCCTCTTTTTCCTCTTTGCTTTCCTGCCTGGTCTCCGCCTCGATGGTCAGGATACCGTCATCGAGGGTAATGGCCAGATCCTCTTTTTTCACGCCGGGTAGTTCGGCGGCAATTTCATAGTGTCCATCGAGTTCCTTGACGTCGACCCTCGGCGTGAAGAACGCGCCGATATTGCTGCTGGAGCGCCGCGCAGGCGACCAGAAATCATCGAAGAACCTGTCCATATCAAAGAAACTGCCCCTTGGAATCAGTGTCATGACACACCCTCCTTCACAGCGGTTGATGGAATGTAAACGATCATTCGTGGTTACCGTTATAACGCCGGACCCTTGCTGAGGCGCCCGGCCCTGATAAGTAAGATAGGAGCAAAAAAACGCTTTTCAAGGGGCTCGATGGGCGACGATTGACGCAGGTCAAGCGCGGCGATGGCTCATGGCCATCACTCCTGGGCGGCGAGGTGCAGACCACCGTCGACGGCGATGACCTGGCCGGTCAGGTAGCCGGGCTCAGCGGCGAGCAGCACCGCCAGGGCGGCGATATCCGCCTCGGTGCCGAGCCGGGCCAGCGGGATTTGCGCCAACAGCCGCTGCTGCCCATCCTCTCCCGGCGCGGCCTCGCCTTCGGGCCAGAGGATGGCGCCGGGGGCGATGCCGTTGACCCGCACCCGGGGCGCCAGTTCCCGGGCCAGGGCCCTGACCAGCATGATGACGCCCGCCTTGGCGATCGAATACACCGGGTAGCCCTTGAGTGGCGCGCGGCCGTTGATATCGGCGAGGCTGACGATGGTGCCGTTGCGCTCGCCCAGCTCCGCCGCCAGGGCGTGGCTGAGAAAAAACGGCCCCTTGAGATTGCTGGCCAACAGGTCGTCCCACTGCCGTTCAGTGACTGTCGCCATGGGTGTGGGATAGAAGGCCGAGGCATTGTTGATCAGTGTGTCGAGGCGGCCCCAGAGGGCGATGGTCGAGTGGGCGAGCTGCCGGGTCTGCTCCAGGTCGCGGAGATCTGCCTGCAGGGTTGCGGCGGAGTTCGCGCGCACCTGGTTCAGCTTGCGGCACAGCGCCTCGGCCGCGGTGGCGGAGCGGCCGTAGTGCACCGCGACATTATAGCCCCGCTGGTGCAGGGCTTCGGCGGTGGCGGCACCGAGGCGGCGAGCGGCGCCGGTGACCAGGGCGACGGGATGGCCGGGTGGCGTCGTGCCGGCTTCAGTTGCCATGGCCGCCAGGCTCCCCGCCGGGGGCCGGCCGCTGCTCCCGGAGTCGACGGATTTCGTCT
>Ga0265293_10001636_pt1 | contig 47996 bp, 57 predicted proteins | sample Munlanlewell138R_FD_192505 | JGI IMG/M metagenome (GOLD analysis project Ga0265293, IMG submission 192505) | Leachate microbial communities from a municipal landfill in Southern Ontario, Canada - Leachate well 138R | ecosystem: Engineered > Solid waste > Landfill > Unclassified | place: Canada... | reverse complement strand
CTACGCACTAATATTCGTAATCTTCCAGACGTGATCGTTCAGACCATTGATATCTTGAGTAGACAAGCAGCAGCCCACCAGGGCATTGATGCGGATGTATTGATTCTGCCTGATCTAGGCAACGTATCTCTAACGCAACTGAACCGGTCCGCCGAAATCATAGAGAAGGGTCGCCAAGCAGCCATTGCGAGTTTGAATACGATTCGAGACAAGCTCGCTTTGTTCGATAGTCGCAACAGGGAAAGCAGTTGACAGTGCGGGGTAATCTTTGTATAATTTATGAGGTGATCTAGATGCGTCTCAATATTAGTGCACTAGCGGGTCGAAAAGGGTCCTCTTTTCGTATAAAGGAAGAGCGTCCCGCGGATTTCCTAAGCAAACTTCCAGAGGTAGAACAGGTCCTCGGGCCGGTTGTAGCCGAGCTACAGGTGACCAACACTGGTGAGGGTTTTCTGGTTGTAGGAGATTTGTCCATAGAGGTTGAACTCCGCTGTAGTCGCTGTTTAAGACCGCTGAAAACCACGTTAAGTACATCCATTGAGGAAGAGTTCTTGAACCATCCAGAAGAGGCAGAAGAAGACTGGTTTTGGGATGAACCATCCTTAGTGGACGGCAATGAAATTAACATAACCAGCCTAATTGAAGAGTCTTTGCTAGTGAGCATTCCCATGAAGCCTGTCTGCCAAGAAGACTGCCCAGGTCTGTGTCCTGTTTGTGGGGCCTTGCTGTCGGAAGGCAAGTGTGATTGCTCAGAACCTGCGATTGACATTCGGTTGGCGCCTCTAGGCAAGTTGTTGCAGCAAATGTCGGAAACGACACCACCAGAGAGGAGGAAAGACCATGGCAGTTCCAAAGAGGAGACATTCAAAAGCAAGAGTTAATAAGCGTAGAGCCAATTGGCTTCGCATTGATGCGACCGATGCAAGCATTTGCCCTAATTGTCGTGAGCCTAAATTGCCCCATCGAGTATGCCTCAATTGCGGCACATATAAAGGGCGTCAAGTAATTACGATGAAAGAAGCAGAGTAAATAGGGTATAGAAGGTGTTCCTGGCAAGGGACATCTTTTTTTATTGCAGTTTTTTCTTTACATTACGAGCAAAATCTACTATACTCGAGGTAGTTGCTTATAACCTGGTGCTAACACTTGGCGATAAGGAGGGTTCGCGGTGAAGGCAAAACAAGGTCGGCAAGCCAGACGAAAGGCGTTACAGGATCTTTTGCGTGCAGACCCATTTCTAACAGACTGGCAGTTAGCCGACGAGCTTGGAGTAAGCGTGGCCACAATTCGTCTTGATCGGATGGCTCTGGATATTCCTGAACTGCGCGAAAGGGCAAGGCAGATTGCAGCAAACACGTACTCTGAAGTACGGGCCTTACATGGTGAGGAAGTCATAGGCGAATTGATCGAGTTGAATCTGGGCCAAAGTGGTGTTTCCGTACTGTCGGTTACCGATCAGATGGTCTTTGCCAGAAATCAGATCATGCGCGGTCATTTTCTCTTTGCCCAAGGAAACTCCATGGCCGTGGCTCTGGTTGATTCCGACGTTGTGCTCACCAAGAGCGCAGATGTCCGTTTTTACCAGCCAGTTCATCTGGGAGAGCGGGTCGTCGCAAAGGCGAGTGTCACTTCGATTCAAGGAAATCGCTATTATGTCAGTGTGAACAGTTATGTTCATGATGAGATTGTGTTTCGCGGAGAATTTGTAGTAGTGGACGTGTCTGAAAAAGGAGGAGTGGACCGTGACTAAGATTGCTGTAGATGCCTTTGGGGGAGACTATGCACCTGAACAGATCGTGGAGGGGGCTCTGCAAGCTGCTGAGCTAGATGGTATTTCCGTAATTCTCACCGGTGACGAGGGGAGACTGAAATCACTGATATCCGGGAAACCTGGAAGTGAACGGATCGAAATCGTCCATGCTCCTGATGTCATCCACATGGATGAGGCAGCGGAGGCTGTAAGAACGAAGCCCGAATCCTCCTTAGTACGTGCGGCCCAGCTGGTCAGAGAGGGGCGAGCCGGTGCCTTGGTGAGTGCAGGGAGTACCGGAGCGGCTATGGCTGCATCGGTTCTTACGATTCGAAGGATCAAGGGAGTAGAGAGACCAGCGATTACTAGTCTAATGCCCACTCGTAGAGGAGTCGCCCTTGTCGTTGACGTGGGAGCAAACGTGGACTGTAAACCAAGCCAACTCGTTCAGTTTGCCCACATGGGATCGATTTACTCGGAGAACGTACTTCGAGTACACAAGCCACGAGTGGGGCTTCTGAACGTGGGTCATGAACCAACCAAGGGAAACAGCGTGGTCAAAGAGGTGTATTCGCTCTTACAGCAAGATACGGCCATCAACTTCATTGGCAACATTGAAGGGCGTGACATTTCTGCTGGTGATTGTGATGTCATCGTGTGCGATGGCTTCGTAGGCAATGTGGTTCTAAAGTTTGCCGAAGGTCTTGCAGATGCTCTATTTGGCATGATGAAAGAAGAATTCACGGCCTCGATTCCTTCAACACTTGGTGCTTTACTCTTGAAACCCGGTTTGCGACGCATCAAAAAGAAGGTGGATTATACGGAGTATGGCGGCGCACCCCTTCTCGGTGTGAATGGTGTAGTCATCATTGCCCATGGTGGATCCAATGCCAAGGCGATCTGCAACGCCATTCGCGTAGCGGAAAAGGGTGTAAAGCAGAATATCGTGCAGGGGATCGCGGAGAGGATGGCAACATAACGGATGGGTGTGAATGATTTGAAGCGACATTTTGGTGTTTTGGGGACGGGTTCAGCAGCTCCTGAGCGGATTCTGACCAATGCTGAACTTGAAACCATGGTGGATACCTCCGATGAATGGATTGTCTCTCGAACGGGAATTCGAGAGCGTAGGATTGCTGACGAAGGCACAACATCCTCAATGCTAGCTTACGAAGCAGCACTACAAGCTCTCAGGAGTGCCAACATGGATCCACAGGACTTAGACTTGATCATCTGTGCGACAGTGACACCAGATATGGCCTTTCCAGCCACCGCGTGTCTACTTCAGGATTTGCTCGGACTCAGGACAATTCCTGCGTTCGATCTATCAGCTGGCTGCAGTGGTTTTGGCTACGCGTTAAGTGTCGCAGAAAGTATGTTGGTAGGTGGGTCATACAAGAACGCTCTAGTTGTTGGGGTGGACGTACTCAGTCGCATCACAGACTACGAGGATCGTTCCACTTGTGTACTTTTTGGCGATGGAGCAGGTGCAGCCATTTTAGGTGAAGTGCCGGAAGGTTACGGATTCTTAGCATCAGAATTAGGGGCTGAGGGTTCTAGTGGTTCTGTTTTGCAGTTGCCTGGCGGAGGTTCGCGCATGCCGGCGTCGGCTAGGAGCGTACAAGAGCGCCAGCACTATATCAAAATGCAGGGTAGTGAAGTCTTCAAGTTTGCCGTACGGATCTTGGATGAATCGGCCCGGCGCGTGATCGCTAAAGCCGGACTCAATCCGGAGGACATCCACTGGGTTGTTCCTCATCAAGCGAATGTCCGCATCATTCGTTCTGCGGCCACACGTCTTGCGATACCGGAGGAGAGGTTTTTTGTCAACGTCGAGCGCTACGGCAATACTTCAGCAGCGAGTATTGGACTCGCTCTCGATGAGTTAGCACGTTCTGGCGATGTGCAGGATGGGGATTATGTCGTGCTCGTAGGTTTCGGTGCTGGTTTGACCTGGTCAGCGCTGGTGATGAAGTGGTGGGCCGGCAATGAGGTTTGCCATGATTAGGTGTGAGCGAGCGGTAGCTTTTCCAGGACAGGGTATCCAAAGGCCTGGTATGGCAGCAAAGATCGTCGGGACTTCTGCGTGGCATTTATTTGAAAATGCAAGCGAGATTCTTGGGTATGACCTGGGCAAATTGTGCTTAAAAGGCCCAGAGGAGACACTTAACAATACGGCCTATGCCCAAGTCGCGATTTTCGTAACCTGCTTGGCTCTGTGGGAACTGAATCGGGAACGTCTTCAACCACAAATATTTCTCGGTCACAGTCTCGGGGAGATCACAGCCTTAGGAGCGGCCGGTGCTTTTTCTTTCGCTGACGGAGTCAGACTCACAAAAGCTCGGGGAGAACTAATGGATAAGGCCCCACAAGGAGCGATGACAGCTGTCCTTGGACTGGATGTAAGCGCGGTCTACGATCTTTGTGCGAAGGTCGATGGTGTGGACGGAACAGTTCAGGTTGCCAACGAAAACTCGCCGGCCCAGACCGTCGTGAGTGGTGATCGGCGGGGTGTAGAGCATCTAACTACCTTGGCTCGTAGTCATGGTGCCAAGAGAGTGGTTCCACTAAACGTCTCAGGTCCCTTTCACTCAAGGTTGATGGAACCAGTGGCCAGGGGGTTTGCAGAGGTAGTGCAAAATCTTGACCTTACGTCCTGCCACACGCCGGTGTTAAGCAACGACGGAACGTCAATACTCTCAGCGCCTGAGAAGATTAGGGAAAAACTGGTTCTGCAGATCACAGGTCCCGTACGCTTCACGCACCAAGTGCACAAGCTGGCGACGATGGGAGTGCAAGAATTCGTCGAGGTTTCGCCAGAAAACCTGCTCATACCCATGGCAAGGAGAATTGAGCCAAATCTGCAGTTTACTCTTGTCAGCGATGGAGGTATATAGTAGCATGAATATGCTTGGAAAGATAGTGCTGGTCACAGGTGCCACTCGCGGTATCGGTAAAGCAATCGCCAAGAGACTTAAGGATGAGGGCGCCGAACTCGTGGTCACAGGTCGCGATGAAAGACTCCTTGATGCCTGGCGAGACGAGGGGGCCTTAGCAGTAGCCGCTGATGTGACCGATAATCGCCAAGTTGAAAACCTGGTGGAGACGATCATGGAGCGCCATGGACGCATTGATGTTGTTGTCAATAATGCTGGTGTGACGCAGGATGGGCTTTTGATGCGAATGAGTGATGACGATTGGAACAAGGTTATCGACACCAATCTTACGGGAGTATTCAACATTTGCCGAGTAACCATCCGTCCCATGCTAAAGCAGCGTGAAGGGCGAATTGTCAACATTTCGTCGGTGATCGGGATTACTGGAAATCCTGGCCAAACGAACTATGCCGCTTCGAAGGCGGGCGTCATAGGATTTAGTAAGGCTCTGGCCAAAGAGGTGGCGAGCCGCAATATCTTGGTGAATGTGGTGGCACCGGGTTACATTGACACCGAGATGACACAAGCACTCACCGAAGAACAGAGAAAGAACATTTTGCGTATGATTCCCCTGGGCCGAACGGGTCAGGGAGAAGATGTGGCTTCAGTAGTACACTTCTTGGTGTCGGAGCAGAATAGGTATATTACCGGTCAGACCATCCATTGCGATGGAGGCTTAGTAATATAAACAGGACAATGGTAAGAAGGAGGTGACATGGCATGGGTGACTTTGATGAGAAGATTTTCGAGAAGGTCAAGACCATCGTTGTGGAGCAATTAGGTATTGGTTATGGTGATGTGACTCCAGACGCCTCTTTTGTGGAGGATTTGGGAGCCGATTCACTGGATGTGGTGGAGTTGGTTATGGCTCTCGAAGAGGAATTTGATCTCAAAATTACTGATGAAGAGGCTGCAAAGATAGCCACTGTGCGTGATGCAGTGGAGTATATTACAGAGGCATTGTAGAACTCGGGTCCCAAAGTGGGTTCACTTTGGGACCACTTCTTATGTAGGGAGGCCTTTATGAACCGCGTAGTCGTCACAGGAATTGGAGTCGTATCTCCCATGGGAGATAAGGAAAAGCTATGGAAGGCACTATTAAACGGCGTTTCAGGCGTTAGCCGCATTTCTCGCTTTGATGCATCGAACTTGGATGTGCAAATCGGGGCAGAGGTGCGAGACTTCGATCCGACGGTGTTCATGGAACGAAAAGAAGCACGCAGGATGGACCGTTTTGCTCAGTTTGCCGTTGCTGCAGCCAAGATGAGTCTTGAAGATGCAGAGATGGAGCTCCCCTTTTCCAAACCTGAACGGGTTGGAGTATTGGTGGGTTCAGGAATCGGAGGCATTGAGACGGTTCAGGAGCAAAGTAGAGTGTTCTGGGAAAAAGGAGCTGATCGAGTGACGCCCTTTTTTGTGCCGATGATGATTCCAGACATGGCTAGTGGACAAGTTGCCATTCAGACGGGTGCTAAAGGTATCAACTCCTGCACGGTGACCGCATGTGCCACCGGCACGCATTCGATTGGCGATGCCTTCCGCGTCATAGCGCGTGGGCAAGCAGACGTGATTCTGGCGGGTGGAAGTGAGGCTGCCTTGTGCCCTCTGGGCTTGGCCGGCTTCATGTCAGCCAAGGCCTTGTCAAGGCGTAACGATGAACCGCAGAGGGCGTCCCGTCCTTTTGACAAGGGGAGAGATGGCTTTGTTATGGGTGAAGGAGCCGGAGTATTGGTTCTGGAGAGTCTAGAGCATGCCTTGAGTAGGGGAGCGAAGATTTATGGCGAGATCATAGGGTATGGAGCCAGTGGTGATGCCTATCACATTACGAGTCCTGCTCCAGAGGGTGAAGGTGCGCAGCGGGCTATGCGGGAGGCCCTATCTGATGGGGGCATTAACCCAAGCGATGTAGATTACATTAACGCGCATGGCACTTCCACCGAGTACAATGATCTTTATGAAACGATGGCAATTAAGCATGTCTTCGGGGAACATGCCTATAAACTTGCTGTAAGTTCCACGAAGTCTTTGACAGGGCATCTCCTGGGTGCTGCAGGGGCGATAGAAGCAGCCGTCTGCCTGTTGGCACTCACAGAACAGGTGATACCAGGCACTTATAATTATGAGGAAGTTGATCCTGAATGCGACTTGGATTATGTGCCGAACCAATCAAGACCAGCAGGCTTGCAGATCGTCTTGTCGAACTCCTTTGGCTTTGGGGGGCACAATGCTACATTGGCCTTTAGAAAGTGGGAAGGTTAGATGTCTAATCAGCATAGAGAGTTGGATGCTTTACAGAAGGCACTGGGATATCGTTTTCGAGATACCCAACACTTGAAACTCGCGTTGATCCATCGTTCCTTGGGACATCAACCCCAGAACAATAACGAGCGCCTGGAGTTTCTAGGTGACGCTGTACTGCAACTAACCGTCAGTGCTCATTTATATCACAAGTTTCCGAAACTACCAGAGGGCGAGTTGGCAAAGATTCGTTCCCATCTGGTGCGGGAATCCACCTTAGCGGAGGTGGCCCGTACGTTGGATTTAAATCACTTTCTCCAGGTCGGCAAAGGGGAGAAACGCTCCCAGGCTCAAGAAAGAGACTCACTCTTGTGTGATGTCTTGGAGGCCGTCTATGGGGCTGTGTTTCTCGATGGTGGTTTTGCAGAAGCGCAGCGCGTCATCCTGTACCATCTTCCAGATTGGGACGCCGAACAGATGCCGATACTGGATGCAAAATCCACTTTACAAGAACACTTTCAGCAAATCGCGAAAAAGCCCCCTATCTACAATCTCGTAGAGGAACTTGGCCCGGATCACGACAAGAGCTTTGTGGTTGAAGTGCGATTTGAACAAGAGTTTTTGGGAAAGGGAACTGGCCACACAAAAAAAGAGGCCGAACAAGAGGCCGCCCGCAGTGCTTTGAGCAAATTGGGCATTCAAGAAGAAAAGTGACGCTGTTGGCCAACGATAAGACCAACGCTCGTGAGGTCTGAGGGGTGCGACTTGAGGGTGATGGGATCGACAAACTGCCTGTTGATGGTCTTGCCAATTACGAACTCGTCATGTGCTTTAAGAAGGACCCATGACTCTTCAGGATACGTCTTGCCTTTGGCTACGATCAGGATGTCATTGTGCATAAACCAAGGGTAGTATCTGTTTGTACCGACACGAACAGCGAATAAACCTCGTGGATGAGGATGGCTATGGATATAGTGCCAATTCGTCCCGGGGTTTTTTTGTTGAGGATTCCAGTCAAAGAGCGGTAGATGAACGACATAGTGTGGCACCCCATCAACGTCAAACGAGAGTGGGCCTGGCGTTTTAGACGTTGTGCCCAGGACTTGACGTCGAAACTCGTTGATGCCGCCAACGTTCGCTTTGTCAAGCCAGTAATAGACTGACTTGCTGTCGGCAAACTTCAGTTCGTTGGCAATCTGCCGTACAGTGATGCTGGGATCCTTCTTGATCAGTGCTGCGATTTGGTCTATGTAGCTCACATCAGGCAAGGTATGTCCCATCCTCCTGCGTTCGTGCTGGTTGCGCTGCAACCTAGTACTCACAGGAGGATTCAGTAGTATCTTACCAAAAACCTTTACATAGGATCTGGTCGAAAATGCTGATTATCTGGGCCCGAAGCTATAAATTTACATAAATCATGGTATTGGAGTCATGATGTTTCTCGGCAATTCCCTTCCAAATGCATAGTAGTCCAACCCGTGCATATATATGGACTAGATAGCCTGGACTAACATGGGAGGAAGGTGTTGAGATGAGGGACAATCAGACCATTGATCTTGGGCTTATTGACCAGCTCAGAGCAGGTGATGAGGAAGCCAGGGATAAGCTCATTGTCAAATACATACCCATGGTCAAGTACATCATTCGCAACTATTACTCATCCTTTCTAGACTTTGAGGACCTTTTGCAGGAAGGATTAATCGGCTTGCTCAGCGCAATCGATGAGTACAGGCCAGACGAGTATGATGTAAAGTTCAGCTCCTTTGCCTATATCTGTATCATCCGACGTGTATACAATGTTATAAAACTAACAACAGGGAACAAGCACCGCTTGCTCAATGAAGCGACTTCTTTGCAGAGTCCCATCGGCAGTGACGAGTCGCGCTCCATGTTGGACCTCGTTGCTGCGGGAGTCCCAGAGTTTGACCCCGAAGAAGTCTTTGAAGAGAAGTATATAACCGAAGTTATCGGCACTGTTCTGCGGAACCATCTTTCGCTTTTGGAATATGCGGTGATCATCCGCTTGCTTAAAGGGTACTCAGCCAGGGAGATCGAAGAGGAAATGGGAGTCGGGCTGAAGGTCATTGACAATGCTCGAACTCGAGTGAAGAGCAAGATCAAACGTCTCTTGGACGAACACGGATCGCTCTTGAGTCCCCATGTACCTACTAATGTACGCAAACGCGAGGATCTGTATCTCAATCTGCCTGGAAGTCGACGGTAGAGGGAGCGTTTGGCGGTTCTTTTTTCTTCCAAGGTATGGTACAATAGGCAAGGTAAGTATTAGTCTTGGAGGAATACTATGCGCCTCAAACGCCTGGAAATACAAGGATTCAAATCTTTTGCGCGCCCAGTTTGTCTCGAGTTTGGAGCGGGCATTACGGCCATTGTGGGGCCGAATGGAAGCGGCAAGAGCAATATTTCTGATGCGTTGCGCTGGGTGATGGGTGAGCAGAGTGCCAAAAGCCTGCGGGGTCAAAAGATGGAAGATATCATCTTTGCCGGCTCTGAAGGCAAGAAACCTCTAGGAATGGCTGAAGTACAGCTGACTCTGGATAACTCCGAAGGCTTTTTTCCCCTTGATTACTCTGAAGTGACGGTCACTAGACGTGTGTACCGTTCGGGAGAGAGCGAGTTTTTCATCAATAAGCAGAGTTGTCGCTTGCGCGACATTCATGACCTCTTTACGGACACTGGCCTTGGCAGAGAAGGCTATGCCATCATTGGACAAGGACAGATTGACGCGGTCTTAAGTGTACGTTCGGAGGACCGGCGCATTCTCCTTGAGGAGACGGCCGGTATCGTAAAGTATCGGCAAAGAAAAGAACAAGCACTACGCAAACTTGAAGATACTAGCGTTGATCTCCTGCGAGTGACGGACATTTTGCATGAGCTCGAGAACCAGCTCGGACCATTAGGGGAGCAAGCGCAACAGGCTCGTCTCTACTTGGATCTAGCCGAGAGGCTGCAAACGGCGGAGTTAGACTACTACTCCTTGTGTTGGCATGCCTTGGATGATAAATGGGCTCGCAGTGACGACAACTTGAAGAACCTGAAGAATGAATACGAAACATATAGCGAACAGCTGGCCAGCATTGCATTGCAACAGGAAAGCCTGAATGCCGAAATTCAAGCACTCGAGGAAGAAATCGAGTGTCATCAGGAAGAACTAGGTGACCTTGGTGAAGCGATCAATCAAGGAATACGCCTAATCGAGTTGCACCAAGAGCGTTTGCGTAATCAGGAGGCCCGCAGCGAACAGCTGGCGGGTTTGATTCGCGCTAAGGATGAAGAGCTAGAACTCTTGCAGAACCAAGATGGCGGACTCGAGCAGGAAGTTCAAGGATTGCTTGAGCAAATACGTGTGAAAGAGCAGGAAATCGCCACCTTCCAAAAGGGTGTCGAAGAGCTGTATCAAAGCCAACGTCAAGCGCAAAGTAAGGTTAATGAACTGAAAGACGGTTTCTTTGACTTTATGCGTGAACTTGCAGAGCGTCGCAACTTTCACCGTGGCTTTTCCGAACGTGAGACGAACTTACGGGCGCAAATGACGGCCAATCAAAGGGAGTTCCAGACGCTTGTCGATCGCATGGCGACCATTGAGGAAAGTATCAGCGATCTCCAGACGAAGCAGCGAGAACTGGCAGACGCTCTAGAGCTCCATGCGGTTAAAGAGGGAGAGACACAGAAGAATCTTGAAGACGCGAAGGCCTCACTAGCCAAGGCGCAACGTGAAGGGCGCCTCAAAGAGGGGCAACTCGCACAGATTCAATCGCGTTTGAAGACCCTTCAGGAACTAGAAGAAGGTTATGAAGGCTATGCCATGGGTGTTAGGAGAATCATGCAGGATCGAAACATGTCGCAACTGGTGTTGGGAACCGTAGCCGACGTTGTGACTGTACCTGCAGGTCTCGAAACGGCCTTCGAGGTGGCCTTGGGGTCAAGCCTGCAAAACCTGATTACAGCCGGAGAAGCCGATGCTAAGACGCTGATTGAGTGGCTGAAGAAGGTTCAAGGTGGACGTGTTACCATATTACCCCTCGATTCTGTACGGGGTACTGAGTTCCCAAGAGACAAGCTGAGTCTCTTAGACCAGAAGGGCGTGTTAGGCAGTGCCTTGGACTTGCTCACTTTTGATGCGAAGTATCGCCCTGCTCTGGCGTCGCTCCTAGGGCGTGTTGTGATCACGGAAGATCTAGACACCGCACTGAAACTCAAGCGCCAACTTGAGTACTTTTCGCGCATTGTGACGCGCGATGGGTCTGTGGTATTTCCTAGTGGAGCGATGACAGGCGGCAGTCTGAACAGCCGTACATCCGGTCTACTCGCGCGCAAGGGTCAGCTGGCCAGCTTGGAACAAGAGGCAGAGACTCTGCAAAGCCAACTGCAGGTTATTGTGGATACGGAGGCAGAACTTGTGCGTTCTATTGCACAAGACGAAGAGAAGCTTGTTCGTCTGCAAGAGGAAGGCGTCGAAACCAGGCTGGAAATCCAGAGGGTCACCCAAGGATTGGAGCAGGCCCTATACGAGCGTGAGCGCATTCAAATGAGCCAACGCGAGCTGGAAGAAAAGAATGAGGATCTTGAGGCCATTCTCTCCAACTTGGAGTCGGAGGCTGAACTCGCTGCGACAGAAGTCGTCCAGCTTGAGCAAGAAGAACAAGTGCGAAGAGAACAGATTCGAGCCTGTGAAGAGAACTTGGAACAAGTAGCAGCCACCATCGAGGTCCGAGCCCTAGAGCAAACCCAAAAACAGGTGCAACTGGCTGAGTTGAAAGGAACACTCGAGAATCAGCGGATTGTGCTCTCCAACCTACAGCAAAAAAAGGAGTCTGCCAAGAAAGCCAAACAAGAGGCCTTATTGGAGCTGGAGGAGATTTCTGAGAGTCGGCGGCAAAACGAGCAGATTGTGGCGGAGACAAGTGCGGCGAATGAAGAAAACAGTTTGAAGAGAGCTGCCATGCAGGCTAGGCTCGATGAAGCCAAACAGAAAAAACAAGAGGCTCAGAAAGAAAGCGCCCGCCTCGGGGCAGAATTGATACAAGTGGAGAAAGAACAGCTCAAAAGAGAGCGTGCACTCTATAAAGGCGAAGTAGAGCAGGAACAACTGGAGCGCGAACGTGAGCAAATCCTGACAGTACTAGCTGAACGGGAGCTTACCCTCGAGAGCGTTCTTGCCCGCGAAGTGACGCTTAAGGAATCCACGTTGAAACGCAACATTGCGGATCTTCGCAGTCAGATTAAGGAACTCGGTCTTGTCAATCCAGGTGCCACACAGGAGTACGAGCGCGTCATGGAGCGATGTTCCTTCCTGCAAACACAGTTGGAGGACCTTAACGAAGCTAGAGAAAGTCTCCAGGATGTTATCAATGAGATGGATAAGCTCTGCCGCACGAAGTTGTGGGACGTCTTTCGCCAAGTGCAGGTGGAGTTCCAGAAAATGTTCAGCCAACTCTTCTTAGGAGGAAAGGCAGAACTGGTCTTAACGGACCCTGAATCGATTCTCACCACGGGAATTGATGTTATGGCAAGGCCGCCCGGGAAGAAGTTGCAGAACCTGCTGGTCCTTTCCGGCGGAGAACGCGCTCTGACGGCGATTGCACTGTTGTTTGCCATTCGCAAGGTGCAGCCCACACCATTTTGGGTACTTGATGAGATTGATGCTGCTTTAGACGAGAGCAATCTAGGTCGCTTCGTTGAGCTCATGGAGGACTTTTCCAAAGACACACAGTTCTTGGTAGTCACTCACAGGCCGCGGACGATGGAGGCGGCCCACACACTTTATGGAGTAACGATGGGCGACGAAGGATGCTCACAGATTATATCGGTTGCATTGACCTAAGGAGGCCGACATTGTGTTTTGGAAGAAGATGTTTGGAGAAGAAAAGAAGCCAGAACGCCAGAAGGAGCAGGGCTTTTTTCAGAAACTAGTTAGTGGCTTGGAAAAGACGAAACAGGGTTTTGTCGACAAGGTCGAGGAGATCATGACCGGCCGTAAGGTAGACGAAGAGCTGTTTGAGGAGCTAGAAGAAGCGCTGATTCAAGCCGATTGCGGTGTTGAGACGTCGGTGTTTTTGGTGGATCAACTAAGGGAACGTGCCAAGTCAGAGAAGATTACCGAATCGGATCAGCTTAGGAACGTGCTTGTGGAAGAGATCGTGCTTCTATTAAAGAAGAATGCCGCGCCCCTAAAGACGCCTGAAGACAGTCCCTATGTACTGATGGTTGTGGGGGTGAATGGTGCCGGAAAGACGACGACGATCGGCAAGTTGGCCCATCGCTTTAAGCAAGAGGGCGCGAAAGTTCTCCTGGCCGCAGGCGATACATTTCGGGCGGGAGCCATTGAACAGCTCGAAGTATGGGCTAATCGCGTAGGTGTCGATCTCATTAAGCACCAGGAAGGTTCGGATCCGGCGGCTGTAGCCTACGATGCTGTAAATGCTGCCAAAGCCCGGAAGTCCGATGTGCTCATTTTAGATACTGCGGGCCGCCTGCAGACCAAAGTGAATCTAATGTCTGAACTGGGCAAAGTGCACCGCGTTGTGCAACGGGAGCTGGGAAGAGATCTTGATGAGATTCTTTTAGTCGTCGATGCAACGACGGGTCAAAATGCCCTCTCCCAGGCACGCATCTTCCAAGAAGCTGTGCCGCTGACAGGCATCGCCCTCACGAAACTTGATGGAACCGCCAAGGGAGGAATCGTCTTGGCACTGGCTAACGAACTGAATCTCGCAGTCAAGCTCGTGGGCGTAGGGGAACAGTATGAGGATTTGCAGGATTTCGACCCAAACACCTTCGCTTCGGCTCTTTTCGGTCTTCAAATTAATGCTTGACAAGGACGATATCCCTGACTATACTAAGTGAGTGTAAAGTAATAATGCTTAACAGGTGAATGAGATGGAAAACACCCTTCGCATGGCTATGCTGTTTGACTTTTACGGCCCATTGCTTACGGAACGTCAGCAAGATGTCTTTCAAATGTATTTCCACGAAGACTTGTCTTTGGGCGAGGTCGCGGAGGAGTTCGACGTTTCGCGTCAAGCCATCCATGATATCCTGAAGCGAACTGGAGCAATTCTGGAAGAACTGGAAGACAAACTAGGTTTAGTAGCTAAGCACGAGGAGCGGCAGCAGTTTTATGGAGAGTTGCTCGAACTCATAGAGTTATGTCATAGGGACGGTGTAGCTTCGCCGCATCTGGCAGCTGTAGAAGAGAAGATACGAATGGCGCGGGGAACGAGTTAGGAGGGACTTATATGGCTTTTCAAAACTTATCATCCCGCCTGCAGGAAACGGTTCGTAAGTTGCGGGGTAAAGGGCGACTTAGCGAGAAGGACGTAGACGAGATACTTCGCGAGATACGTTTGGCACTCTTGGAGGCCGACGTTAACTATAAAGTGGTAAAGGACTTTGTGGCCCATGTCAAAGAACGCGCGACAGGTCATGAAGTGCTCAGTAGCCTGACACCAGGGCAGCAAGTCATTCGGATCGTAAACGAAGAGCTGACCCAGTTGATGGGGGGCACCCAAGAGAAGCTGAAGCTTTCATCGAGACCCCCGAGCGTGATCATGATGGTTGGATTACAGGGGGCCGGTAAAACAACAACTACCGGAAAATTGGCACGCATGCTGCGTTCACAAGGGCATCGTCCTTTGTTGGTAGCCTGTGACATTTATCGACCAGCAGCCATCAAACAACTGCAAACTTTAGGGCAGCAGTTGGAACTTCCCGTCTTTAGTATGGGTGAGCAAAATCCTGTGGACATTTCCAAGGCCGCATACAAGCATGCGCAAAGCCACAACAATGATGTTGTGCTGATTGATACCGCCGGACGCCTGCATATAGATGCCGAACTCATGGAAGAATTGGTCAAGATAAAAGAGGCCGTAGATCCTTCGGAGATCTTGCTTGTGGTGGATGCCATGGCCGGCCAGGACGCCGTGAATGTTGCCAAGAGTTTCAATGAGCAACTGGAGATTGGTGGTATCATTCTTACAAAACTTGATGGCGATGCCAGGGGCGGTGCGGCTCTTTCCGTTAAAGCGGTAACCGGTAAACCCATTAAGTACGTTGGTGTGAGCGAGAAGATGGATGGTCTAGAACCCTTCCACCCTGATCGTATGGCGTCTCGAATCCTTGGTATGGGCGATGTGCTTACGCTGATTGAAAAGGCCGCTTCTGCCGTCGATGAAGAAAAGGCAGAGAAGATGGCAGCTAAACTCAGGGAAGCAGAGTTTACTCTAGAGGATTTTCAGGAACAACTGAGCCAAATGAAAGAGATGGGGCCCATTGACCAGCTTATAGGAATGCTGCCGGGTATGGGCAACATGAAACAATTGAAGAACCTTGAAGTGGACGAAAGCCACTTTAAGAGGATTGAGGCAATCATCCAATCAATGACCCCCGAAGAGCGTCGCAGACCTGAGATTATTGGAGGGTCAAGGAGAAAGAGAATTGCTGCAGGATCGGGTACACGCATTCAAGATGTTAATCGCCTGCTCAAGCAATTTAGTCAGACCAAACAAATGCTTAAACAGTTTTCTGGCAACCCCGCGGGTAAACCGAAGGGGCGCAGAAAGAAGGGAATGTTTTCCCTGTTCCAATAGAGTTTTTAGCTTGATGATTTGATTTTGGCAGGAGGTGAAAGTAGATGGCAGTGAAGATTCGTCTGAAGAGAATGGGTGCAAAGAAGAGACCGTTTTACAGACTAGTTGTGGCTGATTCTCGGGCAGCACGTGATGGAGCTTTCATTGATACGCTAGGTTTCTACAATCCGATTGCGGAACCCGTAGAGCTTAAGATCGATGAAGAGAAAGCACTTGATTGGCTGCAAAAAGGAGCCCAACCATCCGATACGGCAAGATCGCTGTTGAAAAAGAGCGGAGTAATGGACAAGTTTGCCGCATCCCGTAAAGAAGGATAGGGGGTGTTTGTGTGAAGAACTTAGTGGAGTTTATCGGGAAGTCTCTTGCAGATAACCCGGAACAGGTAGTGGTTGAATCTCAGGATAAGGGGCACGAAACGGTCTATACCATGTATGTGGCACCCGAAGATATGGGGCGCCTCATTGGGAAGGGTGGCCGAATAGCTAAGGCCATTCGCACAGTGGTAAAGGCTTCGGCCATCAAATCCGGCGTTCAGGTTCATGTGGAGATCGATGAGCGAAAATAAGTGGATTGTAGTTGGCGAAATTGTGGCCACCCAGGGTAAAAGGGGAGAAGTCAAGATCGTACCGCACACTGAGTTTCCAGAGCGGTTTTTCGAGATGGATAGTGTGCGTCTGTTCGAGGATGATTCCCCAGAACCTTGCGGAAGCTTTGCAATCGAAGGTGCCCGTGTCCACAAAGAGGCTATTATTCTCAAGCTACAAGGAGTTGACTCCATTTCCGATGCCGAGCGTTTGAGGAAGATGCTGATCAAAGTCAGCGTGGACGAGTTGATGCCCTTGCCGCCTGGTCGCTATTACATTTTTCAGCTCATTGGCTTGGAATGCAGGACTACCTCCGGTGACAAGTTAGGTGTGATTACTGACGTGTTGCAGACTGGGGCCAATGATGTCTATGTCATTCGACCTTATGCTGGGGTGACCAAGCTCAAGGAAATCCTGATTCCTGTAATTCCCCAAGTTGTGCTGGAGATAGAACCCGACAAAGGTTATGTGCTGGTAGAGCTGCTCGAGGGCTTGCTTGACTGAATGTGGAGGTATGCGAAATGCACTTTGACATTCTCACCCTGTTCCCGGAGATGTTTGCTGGGCCATTGACAGCCAGTATACTAGGGAAGGCTCAGGAAAGTGGGCTCGTTTCGGTGGATGTTTGGAACATTCGTGATCATGCTCTTGATAAGCACAAAATCGTTGATGATACGCCCTACGGTGGCGGTGCCGGAATGGTGTTGAAAGTTGATGTCCTGGTACGTGCTATTGAGGCCGTAAAGGGAGACTCGGAAACACCCGTGATCTATTTATCGCCGCAAGGGCAGGTATTCAATCAAGATATGGCTGCACAATTGGCCAAATTGCCTCGCCTGATCCTTCTGAGCGGGCACTATGAGGAGATTGATGAGCGGGTTAGGCAGCATTGGGTAGACTTTGAACTATCCATTGGTGACTATGTACTAACTGGTGGGGAACTACCAGCTATGGTGGTAGTGGATGCGGTCACCAGGCTCTTGCCTGGAGTTTTAGGAGACGAAAGCTCGTTTCAACAAGACTCGTTTCAAAATGGTTTGCTCGACCATCCACACTACACAAGACCTGCTACGTTTCGCGGTATGAATGTACCAGAGGTTCTCTTAAGTGGTCATCATGGCAACATTGCCCGATACAGGCTGAAAGAGGCTCTGCGAAGAACAATTATGCGGCGACCTGATTTATTAGAGAAGAAAGATTTATCAATGGAAGAACGCCAGCTTCTTGATGAGTTGGCTGCTGAATTTTCCGCTGAGGGGAGGGTAAATACCAATGAATCTGATTGATGTTATTGCACAAGAACAACTTCGCTCGGATCATCCCCAGTTTGGTGCTGGTGATACCGTTCGTGTTCACGTCAAAGTTGTGGAAGGCTCCAATGAGAGAATCCAAATTTTTGAAGGTGTTGTATTACGGAGAATGGGCGGTGGCATTCAAGAGAACTTCACCGTACGAAAGATCTCGCAGGGTGTAGGCGTCGAAAGAACATGGCCCGTCAATTCACCCCGTATTGAAAAGATTGAGGTAATTCGCCACGGTAAGGTGCGTAGAGCCCGTCTGTATTATCTCAGAGAGCGATCCGGCAGAGCTGCCCGTATCAAAGAGCGCCGCCGGTAGTCCTGGATATGGTGACCATAAGGGGAGTGGTACACACTCCTCTTTTTCACATCTGCTGGAAGTGGAGGCACAAGCATGGCAAAGTCTGCGATCAGAGAATACATAGAAGCACTAGTGATATCACTGGTTTTAGCTGGGCTTATTATAGCTTTCATTGCTCAGTCTTTTCTCGTTGAAGGAAGCTCGATGGAACCGTCCTTCCACCATGGCCAGAGACTCCTTGTGGAGAAGGTTTCCTACCGGTTTGGTGAGCCCAAACGTGGTCAAGTCGTGGTCTTTAGGTATCCTGGAGATCAGCGACGCAAGTTTATTAAGAGAGTGATCGGTTTACCAGGAGATGAGATTGCCATCCAGAACGGCTTCTTGTATGTCAACGGATTACGTCTCGAAGAAGATTACATTAACGGACCCACGTATGGGACTTACAGCGCGCCAACATACGGACCAGTCTTGGTTCCGGAAGGTCATTATTTCGTGTTAGGTGACAACAGGCGCAACAGTGACGATAGTCGCTATCCCGACGTTGGTTTTGTACCTAAGAAAAACCTGGTGGGCAGAGCCTTATTCGTTTACTGGCCGCTGAATCAAATCAGGTCGGTTCAGAGACCGTCCGTTCTCGAAAGGATTGACACTCCATAATGACCATTCAATGGTATCCAGGGCATATGACCCGTGCCAAGAGGATGATCAAGGAAGAACTGAAGCTTGTCGACGGCGTCTTAGAAGTCGTTGATGCGAGACTACCCATAAGTAGCCGCAATCCCGATCTCCGTTCATTAACGAGCAAACCTAGCATGATGGTTATGACCAAGACGGATTTAGCAGATCCACAACAAACGAAGCAATGGATAGAACACTGGAAGGCTCAAGGGGAGACCATTATCGCCACGAACCTGCTTCAAGGACAGGGTTTGGGTGAGATTAGGCAAATGATCGCCAAGGCGTTTCCCCAGCTTAAGCGCGTTCCCAGGCTTTTGGTGGTTGGAATTCCTAATGTGGGCAAATCCACTCTGATCAATGGACTGACGAAGCGACGGGCAGCAGGTGTTGGCGCCAGGCCAGGAGTAACGAAGGGCAAACAGTGGTTGTCTGCACCGGGAATGCAACTGTTGGACAGTCCTGGGATTCTGTGGCCCAAGTTTGAGGACCAAGAGGTAGCGAAGCGGCTCGCCTTGGTTGCATCCATTCGCGACGAGGTCTTTGACCAAGTCGAAATCGTTTGGTGGCTCGTGGACTTTTTAGAACGACAGTATCCAGGTGCTCTGGCAGAACGCTATGGGAGTTTTGAGGCCGATCAGACAACATTGGAGGAGATCGGCCGCAGGAGAGGCTGCCTATTGCGCGGCGGAGTTGTAGACTTGAACCAGGCTGCCGCCGTGGTTTTGAAGGATTTTCGTACAGGAAAACTGGGTCAGATTACACTGGATCCCAGTCCGGGGAGTGAGTCCGACCATGAGAACACTGGAGAATAGCCTGAAGGAACAGGGTTTTTCGAGAATTGTAGGGATAGACGAAGCCGGTCGTGGACCCTTGGCCGGTCCTGTAGTGGCTGCGGCCGTGTGCATAGTTCCGGAGGCCTTTTCTAATGAAATCCGTGATTCTAAGCTTCTATCCCCTAGAAAACGAGAGCTAGCCTACGAAGAGATATTAGGAACGTGCCTGGTTGGGCTAGGTCAAGCGACGGTCCATGAGATTGATCAACTCAACATCCTGCAGGCAACGTTTCTGGCCATGAGGCGTGCTTTGGACGACCTGGGAGATCGCCCGGACATTTGTCTCATTGACGGGAATCTCGAAATACCGGGGCTACCTTGGGCACAAAAGGCTATTGTGGGCGGTGATAGGTTGTCTATCTCCATTGCTGCTGCAAGCATCGTGGCTAAGGTGGAGCGTGATCGAATCATGGCTGGGTATCACGAAGTTTATCCCCTGTACAATTTTGGACAGAATAAGGGATATGCTACTAAGGAGCATCGTCAGGCGATCGAGAAGTATGGACGATGTCCTCTGCACAGAGACTCTTTCAAATGTGCAGGTGGCCTATGAACCTTGGCGAACGGCTTGCTAAGGAATACTTGGTTGCGCAAGGATTGCGCTTTGTCGAGGCGAATTTCCGACTTCGCATGGGGGAAGTCGACCTGATCATGGAAGACGGCGACGTTCTGGTTTTCGTTGAAGTCAAATACCGCAGTTCGGAGCGTTATGGAACGAGCGTAGAGCAGGTAACGGCCAGAAAGATACAGAAGATTCGGCTTGTGGCGCAGGCCTATTTGCAGCGTTATGGCCAGGATGACGTGGTTGTGCGTTTTGATGTCGTGGGTATTAGTCCCAAGGGGACGGGTTATAGATTTAACTGGGTGAAGGGAGCTTTTGAATGAAACGCAAATTTACCGGCCTTATTCTTTTTATGATTTTTATCCTAGTATTCTCAGGTACGACCCTTGCTCAACAAACGCTACCTTTTGAGTTGGAGGCAAGTTCAGCGCTACTCTTGGACTATGAGTCGGGGCAGGTCTTGTTCTCGCAGAACGGTAAGGAAGAACATGTTCCTGCCAGTCTCGTGAAAATCATGACCATGTATGTCGCTTTCGATGATATTCGTGCAGGGCGAGTTAGTCTTCAAGATACAGTCACAGTAAGTGAACGTGCTTGGCGGATGACTGGGTCAAAGATGTTCTTGGAACCTCGTGAAGTTGTGACGATTGAACAATTGATCACGGGCATCGCCGTGGTTTCAGGCAATGATGCCTGCGTGGCCTTGGCGGAAGCCCTAGCCGGTAGTGAAGAAGTGTTCGTGGGACGTATGAATGACAAGGCCAGATCGCTCAACCTCGATCTTCACTTCGTCGACGTACACGGCTTGTCCGCCGACAACAGGATTACTGCCGAAGGTATTGCCGTCTTGGTCTACCATTATTTGCGCGACCATCCTGAAGCTATCGAGTATCACAAGCAGCGGTCTTTCTCCTATCAGCCAAGATCGAGTTCCAAACCCATCGTTCAGACGAATCGAAATGGGCTGTTGAACTCCTATGACGGGGCCGATGGTTTGAAAACCGGGCACCTACAAGTGGCCGGCTATAACCTTGTGGGCACAGCTGTGCAGAATAACAGGCGTCTGATCGGTGTTGTGCTAGGTGCTACGAGCGAATCCCGCAGAGAACGAGAAATGACAACACTACTTAATTATGGTTATCGTAACTTCGACTTAGTGAACATTTCGCGGCTACTCGAGGATAAAACGGCTAAAGTCTTCAAGGGGAAACGCTCACAGGTGGGTATGAAGATTGCCGAGCCAATTATCACCGTTCCTAAGGGCATCGAAAAGAACGTGAGCGTTGGTATTCAGACCAAGGAGTTGGAGGCTCCCGTAGCCGCAGGGAGTCAAGTTGGCGTGCTGAGCATTTACGTGGAGGGCGAACTGACCAAGCAGGTTCCTTTGTTGGCGAGCGAAGAGGTACCACGGGGAAGTTGGTATCAAGTGATGTGGCAGAGCATCAAGCGGTTTTTCCAGGACCTAATTCGCAGACGTTAGTCATTAGGAAAAAAGACTTGCCGAGATAGAGACTGCGCGAGTCTTTTTTAATGCTGAAAAATTTCGCTATAAACAAGGAATATTGGTTTTTTCGTAGAATTTAGTAGCGAAAACGATGGAATATGTATGTGCGAGAGGGTGAGGATAGTGGTACCACTTGTTTTAGATGATCTTGACAAGAAAATACTAGCGTATTTGCAGCAAGAGGGTAGAATGACATTTGTCACGTTAGCTGCCTATCTAGGGGTTTCGGAGGGCACCATTCGCAAACGTGTAAAGCGTTTGGAAGAGCATGGAGTGATGAAGACGATGGGTGTGACGGACCCCTTAAAAATGGGTCTCGATACCGTGGCTTTCATCTGGTTTAAGGTCGATCGGCATTATATGGATGCGGTAATCGAAGCCCTACAGGCGCTCGAGTCTGTACGCTATCTAGTGGTTACGACAGGCGGCCACGATCTTGTGGCGATGGTTGTCCTGCCTAATCGGACAAAACTCGTAACCTTGCTCAATGAGCAACTGGCTAACATCGAGGGGATCGTTAGCACAGAAACCTCGATCGTCCTTCAGATTCATAAGCAAATCTACGATTGGGCACCATTTGGCCATTACATGGAAAAGGACGGTGTTCAAGGATGAGTGGATTTGTCTTAGATCAATTCGATCGCGATATTATTCGCCTTCTGCAACAGGATGGCCGGATGCCATTCCTAACGATCGCGCATGAGTTGGGGTTGGCCGAAGGAACCGTAAGGCGGAGAGTTGGCAAACTAATGGACGAGGGTTTGTTAAAGATCGTCGGAATTGCCAATCCCTTTAAGGTGGGTTTGCAGACGGTGGCCATCGTTGGTCTCAAGGTTGACCGCGGGCGACTTCAACCCATTGCGGCTGAACTGAGCGCTCTCACCGAAGTGCGTTATGTGGCCCTTTCTACCGGTAATTACGACTTGGTCATCGAAGTCGTGGTGGCCAGTAACGATGAACTCTTGACTTTCTTGGTCGATACTCTGCGCAACATCCCAGGAATCAACAATACAGGTACCTCTGTCGTGCTCAAAGTGGCGAAGGAAGATCTGGCCTGGGAGGCTTGATTAGGTAAAGAGATGATGGAAGCTCTCCAATCGGTATTGGAGGGCTTCTGCCATATGTGTGGAGCTCACGTTTGAAGCCCCGTCCAACGAGGCAATGCTTGTCGCGACGTGGCGCGTGTTCTCAAATCCGCGCACAGAAAGCTCCAGCGTTTCTTGTGCATGATGGAGGAAGTCCAAAGCCTCTGTACTAATTCTAGGAACACTGTTCTTTGCACCATGTCCCTTGGCTCTTCGTGTTGGAGGCCAAGGGATTGCTTTTGTGCGCAACTCTTGTTCGGATAGAGTACTAAGATACGTGAACATCTCAAAACGGTCCAGAAGTGGTCCGCGAAGCTTGCGCCGATATCTTGCTATATCTCCTGCATTGCAGTCGCAGACGCGAGTGGAGCTGCCTAAATGACCGCAGGGACACGGGTTTGCGGTGGCAATCAGCCAGAAGTCAGCGGGATAGGTCAACGTGTGATCGACCCGTGCGATCCGGACTTTCTTGTTATCGAGGGGTTCCCGCAACCCCTGTAGGGCTCCCTGGTTAAACTCGGGAAACTCGTCGAGTAGCAATACTCCGCCATGGGCCAACGTGATTTCTCCCGGGCGACCGCGCTTTGAACCGACTAAGGCTGCTTGTGAAATGCTATGATGGGGAGCGCGAAACGGTCGTTTGGTCAAGGGGGAAGTGTCGGTGCTCTGCAAACCGGCTGCTTCATGAATCTGATTGATGACCAGCAACTCCCCGTGACTTGGTGGTGAAAGAAGGTTAATTGCACTCGTGGCCAAGAGCGTCTTTCCCACCCCAGGAGGACCTAGGAGCATGATGTGATGCCCGCCATGGGCGGCGATTTCCAGGGCTCTTTTGGCTTGAGCCTGCCCCTTGACCGCAACTCGATGAGCAGTGTTGGTTGGGATAAGCTTCTCTGTCTCATGGGGCCGCGGCGCGATGTTCCCCCTAAGGAGATCAAGTAAGTTCCCGAGCGACGAAGCTAATAGATAGTTTTCACCCTGCATCAGGGTCGTTTCGGCAGCATTAGCCTGGGGAAGGATAAACTGGTAACCATAGCTTGAAGCAAGATTGGACAGACTCAAGACCCCGTTCACGCGTTTGAGTTGACCGCTCAAGGAAAGTTCTCCCGCATAAAGAGAGTCTTGGAACACGCTCCTGGGAAGGATTCCTTGATGTGCTAAGATTCCCAGTGCGATGGGAAGATCAAAAAGTGCTCCATCCTTTGGGAAGTGGGCCGGGGCAAGATTCACGATGACTTTTTGAGCAGGGAACTTGAATCCCGAGTTACGTAGCGCAGATCGAACGCGTTCCCGACTTTCCCGAACTGTCTTACTGGGCAAGCCGACAATTTCAAACCCTGGTAGACCAGGGCGAACGTCGACCTCCACATCGACGAGAAAGCTCTCGATTCCTACCACTACGCCACTTTTTACTACAATCATGGCTCAAACCCCCTTGACAAAATAGTCCGAATATTGGTATATTTGACACAAGTCAAGCAAATCCTCCTAAACATAGAATGTGCCCTTCCTCGGTATGCTAATGGAAACACGATGAGGAGGGCGCCCATGCCTTTTGATGTAGGCGTTACAAGGATCTTCCATTGCCCCGCTTGCGATGTGGATACCCCCCATACCGTTAAGGCAAGTAAAGGGGACATGTATGGCATCATCTGCACGAACTGTCAGGGTGGTGCAATCGTCAGTGCTTTGGATCTGCGTATTTATCAGCTAAAGTGGGAGGAGGAGCTGCAAGCGATCTTGGACAGTCTTGTAGAACACCCTATCCTTGATGATGAATGAGAGGAGGTCCATATCTTGGCATGGACTGTACGACAGTATCTGATAGCTTTCAACATGGTCCCATCCATCGGCGGGCGCCGCCTGATCGCCATGAAGACGCACTTTGGGGCGCTGGATAAAGCGTGGCACGCCAGCAGAGATGAGTTGATGATGGTTGAAGGTATCGGATCTGGGATCGCAGACCGCTTTTATACTCTCCGTTCCACAATTTCCCCCCAAAATGAAGAGGCCTGGGCGAGAAAGCTCGGTGCCCAAATTCTCACTCTAGTCGATGAAGAGTACCCCGCGTATTTACGTCGACTTGCAGTACCGCCCCCTGTACTTTATGTGGTTGGCGAGCTGCCAGCGCAACCTGGCATTGCCGTAGTGGGTACACGCAAACCGTCTAGGATCGGCATGGCCCAAGCGAGACAGTTCAGCGCATATCTGGCATCGAAGGAGATCCCCGTGATAAGTGGCCTTGCTCGCGGCATTGACTATCACGCACATGATCAAGTGGTACAAATGGGTGGGAAAACGGTGGCGGTACTCGGATCAAACCTTGGCGCGATCTATCCTAGTGAGCACAGGACGTTGGCAAACAAGATAGCCGAACGAGGAGCACTCGTCACTGAGTTTTCCAGTCGATGCGCGACTGTACCCGGAAACTTTCCCAGACGAAATCGCATTATTGCTGGGTGTGCCAATGGAGTACTGGTTGTACAAGCTGGGACTAAATCCGGTGCCATTCATACAGCGGATTGGGCGTTAGAACTAGGGATCGATGTCTGGGCGATCCCAGGAGAGATTAGCGACCCCTTGAGGGATGGAACGCACAGATTGATCAAACAAGGAGCGGGTTTAGTGACTGACCCCAGTGAAATGCTGGGGAGCACTTCTCTCGAAGCATCCGCGGGGGATTGGACCGTGGAAAATTTGTATGAAGCGGGTCGTAATGCTAATGAAATTGCCGCAACCCTTGAGCGACCTATCGCGGAGATTCTGGCTGAACTTTCATTACTACAACTTCGGAGAAGTCCAAAATTCTAAAGCAGGTATTGGCTCGTCGCTTGCATAATATCTGCAAAGCCACTATAATGGGGGTAATTCTGGCAGGAAATGAGAGATTGCTGTGAGTGAGAATAAGTTGAGGCGCATGGCTATGGCCTTGAAGGTGCTGAATCCAGATGACGAATTTGAAGAAATTCTCATGAACCTAGGTTTGTCTGCTCAGGACTTTATGAGCTTCTTGGAGTCATTAGCCTTGGATTTTCAGGTTTCTATCTTAACTCTCGATGATGTGGACGAGACAAAAACCAGGGTGTTCAGCCTTTGGGAACGGGCATTCATGTCGAAGGAAACCAGAGACTTCCTCCTGTCTGCCCTGCATAATGAGGTGCTTGCTCCTGCCGAAATGGAGCAGGTATTAGCTGTGCTTTTTGCTACTGCACCGGGTTTTATTGATATGGAGGAACTCTACGGGATACTTGAGAACGTTGTGGAGGACCCGGATCGAATCGCTGTCTTGGGACCCGGTGACCAAAAAACCATTCATTGAGCGTTTTTCGCACGGAGGTGCTTGTTTGGCTACGCTAATTATTGTTGAATCGCCTGCCAAGGCCCAGACCATTAAAGGGTTCTTAGGCAAGAATTATAACGTGAAGGCTTCGCTGGGGCATGTGCGCGATTTACCACGCAGCAGATTTGGGATAGACTTGGAGAACAATTTCGAGCCCCATTACATTACCATTAGAGGCAAAGGACCGGTATTGAAGGAACTGCGCGACGCGGCGAAGAAAGCCGATCGTGTACTACTCGCTACGGACCCCGATCGTGAAGGGGAGGCCATTGCTTGGCATCTGGCCTCTGCACTCAAGGTCGAGGAGGATCAATGCAGGATTGATTTTCGGGAGATCACCAAGGAGGCTGTAAGACAATCCATTAAGAAGCCTCGAGCCATTGAACAACCCTTAGTCGATGCACAACAAGCTCGCAGGGTTGTCGATCGCCTTGTGGGCTATCAACTCTCGCCCTTGCTCTGGGCGAAAGTTAAACCAGGACTAAGTGCTGGTCGAGTGCAGTCTGTGGCTGTAAAGCTCATCGTGGATCGCGAACGTGAGATCGAGGCGTTCATCGAAGAGGAGTATTGGAGTGTGACGGCCCTTCTCCATACGAATGGCGGTGAAGCATTTGAAGCTAAGCTGCATCGAAAGTCTGGAAAAAAGGTTGAACTACCCAATGAAGAGGCCGCAAGACAAGTTGAAAAAGATGTCACCGGGCAAGCCTGGACGGTATCGGATGTTACCAAAAAGGAACGCCGCCGTCACCCGGCTCCGCCCTTCACAACAAGTACTTTGCAGCAGGAGGCTGCTCGGAAGCTAGGGTTTGCCGCGAAGAAGACAATGCGCCTCGCGCAGCAACTCTACGAAGGGTTACCCATGGGGAAGCTGGGAACCCTGGGTTTGATCACCTACATGAGAACAGACGCTACTCGAGTGTCGAACGAGGCTGTGACTGAAGTGCGTGGGTTTATCAAAGAAACGCATGGTTCGTCTTATGTTCCTTCTAAGCCTAGACAGTACGCCTCGAAAAAGGGTGCTCAGGAAGCCCATGAAGCCATCAGGCCCACGTCTGCACTACGTACCCCTGCTGAGGTCAAGCAATATCTGTCGCGGGACCAATTGCGCTTGTATACATTGATTTGGGAACGCTTCGTTGCCAGTCAGATGAGCTCAGCGGTGTTTGACGCTATGACCGTTGACCTTAAGGTTCAAGACTATCTCTTTAGGGCAACTGGTTCACAGTTGAAGTTTCCTGGGTTCCTCAAGATCTACCAAGAGGGTAGTGATAGCAATGCAAGAAAAGAGGACGACAAGGATCGGCTCTTGCCCGATCTGCAGGTGGATGAACAGGTGCTACTCCAGAAACTTGATCTTGCTCAGCACTTTACGCAACCACCCGCACGCTTTACAGAGGCCATGCTTGTAAAGACTCTGGAGGAAGAGGGAATAGGGCGGCCAAGTACCTATGCCCCCATTATCGATACGATTGTTGCCAGAGGCTATGTTTTCAGAGAAGAGAAGCGTTTTCGACCAACGGAACTTGGTGTTATTGTGACCGACTTGTTGGCTGAGAGTTTTCCGAAGCTGCTGGATGTAAAGTTTACTGCTAGCCTGGAGGAAGAACTCGACGGTATTGAGGAAGGCGACACAGTGTGGCAAGACGTCATCGGCGAGTTCTATGGCGCCTTTGCCGAAGATCTCAAGAAGGCCCACGAAGAACTCGAACGAATTGAGATCAAAGATGAGGTCAGCGATGTACTCTGCGATAAGTGTGGAAGGAACATGGTTTACAAGCTGGGGCGTTTTGGGAAGTTTTTGGCATGCCCAGGTTACCCGGAGTGCCAGAACACCAAACCGATTCTTGATGAAATCGGAATCGAATGTTCTTTGTGCAAACGTGAGGGACGTGAAGGCGGACAGCTGGTCCGTAGACGATCTCGCCGAGGTCGCTTTTTCTATGGTTGCAGCAATTATCCCGATTGTACCTATACTTCTTGGCAATTACCTGTTGCCGAACTTTGTCCCCACTGTGGGATGAATCTAACGGTACGCAAGGAAGGCGCCGAACCCCAGTGTAGTAATAAGGAATGCTCCGGGGGTGACGGCAAGTGAAAAGTGTAACCATAATTGGTGCCGGTCTAGCTGGCAGCGAGGCGGCGTGGCAGCTGGCGGAACGCGGTGTGGCGGTCCGACTGATGGAGATGAGACCCCACGTGACTACACCGGCTCATGAAACCGCGCATTTTGCTGAACTTGTCTGTTCCAACTCCCTCGGTTCCGACCTGGAGAGTACCGCAGGGGGACTTTTGAAGAGAGAACTCGAGCTACTGAATTCTTTGATCATACAGACCGCCAAAAAGAGCAGGGTTCCTGCTGGTGGAGCCCTCGCAGTGGATCGGGGGCTTTTTTCCGAGGCGGTGACACGTGCGGTAATGGAACATCCCAATGTGGAGTTGGTGCGTGAGGAATGTACAGAGATCCCTGATGGCGTTGTCATCATCGCCAGCGGTCCTCTCACGAGTTCGGCGCTAACCAGCGCATTACAGGACTTGACTGGAAGCAAGAACCTTTACTTTTTCGATGCCGCAGCACCGATTGTCCTAGGGGAGAGCATTCGCTACGATGAGGGATTTTGGGCCGCAAGGTATGACAAAGGTACAGCCGATTACTTTAACTGTCCGCTCACCAAGGAAGAGTACAAGGAATTTGTGCAGGCCTTGATTAAGGGGGAAGAAGCACCCTTGCATGAGGGTGATCTTGGTGAAGATGACCTGACCGTTTTTGAAGGTTGCATGCCCATCGAGGTTATGGCCAAGCGGGGTGAAGACGCCTTGCGGTATGGCCCCTTTCGACCTGTGGGTCTTATCGGCCCCGATGGACGGCGACCCTATGCAGTTCTCCAACTGCGCCTTGAGAACACCGAAGCCAGTCTCCTGAATCTCGTTGGTTGCCAGACGCGTCTCAAATGGGGTGAACAGAAGCGCGTGTTTCAGATGATTCCGGCCTTGAGGGATGCTGAGTTCGTACGGTACGGTGTCATGCATCGAAACACCTTTATTAACTCTCCAAGAGTTCTAAATGCGAGTTTTCAGGTCCAGGACGATAACAGACTCTTTGTGGCTGGGCAGATCACGGGCGTTGAAGGATATGTCGAGAGTGCAGCGTCGGGTCTTTTGGCTGGTATTAATGCGGCGCGTTTCGTACATGGTCAAGAGCCACTCGTCCTGCCACGTGAGACGATGCTTGGTAGCTTAGCTCATTATATTGCCTCAGCCGACCCAACGCACTTTCAGCCGATGAATGCTAACTTCGGCATTTTGCCAACACTCGATCCGCCGGTTCGCGGGAAGCAAGAACGTAAGCTTGCCTATTCCCAGAGGGCTCTGCAGACACTCCGCTCTTTCCTTTCTGACCTGTAAGGAGGTACCACCGTGAAGGAACTCAAGGACTACCTCGAACATTTGAGAGTGGCGCGCAATCTTTCGCCTGCTTCCATTGCGTCTTATGAGCGCGATCTGGCAGACTTCCTGACCTTCACCATGCAGCAACTCGACTACTTGGGCAGGCAGCAAAATCTAACTTCTATCGACAAGTATCTGGTAAGGGAGTACTTGGCCTACTTGACTCGAGAGGGATATGCTCGCTCGACATTGGCCAGAAGGCTGGCGAGCATCCGTGGCTTTAGTCGCTTCCTTTTTACCGAGGGTATTGTAGAAAGTGATTTCGCCATCAGCCTCAAGACCCCCAAGCAAAAGAAAGCCATTCCTGAAGTTATGAGTATGGACGAAATTGCCAAGTATCTCGAGGGGAACATGCCAGGCAAGTCACCTGCTCTGCAGGCGCGAAACCAAACGATGTTTGAACTTCTGTATGCCACTGGGATTCGTGTTGCCGAACTGGTGGGTCTTAACGTACAAGATCTGGATGCAGCGAACCAGTACATTAGAGTGATGGGTAAGGGTCGCAAAGAAAGGGTTGTACCCCTGGGAGAGTATGCGTTATCTCGTCTAGATGCCTATCTTCGCCATCACCGCCCAGCACTGCTCCACGGGAGACAAGACGATGCACTGTTTTTAAACGCACGAGGTCATCGCTTAACGACCAGAGGAGTACAATATGTCTTGGATGAGTGCACTCGGCATCTTCAGGTTCATAAGGATATCTCGCCTCATGTTTTCCGACATACCTTTGCCACACACCTCTTGGACAATGGTGCGGACTTGAGAGCCATCCAGGAGCTCTTGGGCCATGCAAGCTTGTCTACAACGCAAGTGTATACAAAGGTGACGATGGGCCACCTGAAGTCCGTTTATAACAGGGCCCATCCGCGAGCATAAAAAGGGGGAAAACGTAGTGAACATTCGGTCTACTACCATTATTGCTGTGCGCAGATTTGATCAAGTCGCCCTAGCAGGAGACGGACAGGTCACACTTGGAGAGAAAACGATAGTGAAGCACGGGGCCACTAAGGTTCGTACGCTGTCTGATGGCAAGATTCTCGCAGGATTTGCGGGTTCGGCCGCAGACGCGATCACGCTGTTTGAGATGTTCGAACGGAAGCTCAAGGACCACTCCAATCAGTTGGTCAGGGCCGCGGTCGAAATGGGACAGGAGTGGCGCTCTGACCGTTATTTGAGGAAACTTGAGGCCCTCTTGCTCGTAGCAGACCGTCAGAATACGCTCGTGATTTCGGGGTCAGGCGACATTATCGAACCAGACGATGGAGTGTTGGCTATTGGGTCGGGTGGACCCTATGCCATGGCGGCGGGTCTTGCGCTTCTCAAACATTCTGATTTATCTGCCCGTGACATTGCCCTTGAGGCATTGCGTATTACATCTGACATTTGTGTGTTTACGAATGACCGCATTTCCATTGTGGAACTGCCATAGAGTCTAAGGGGCGATAGTATGGTATTGACACCACGTGAGATCGTTGCTGAACTTGATCGCTACATTGTTGGCCAAGAGGAGGCCAAACGGGCGGTGGCGATCGCGATGCGTAATCGATACAGGCGCCAACAGTTGCCTGCGGAGATTCGCGATGAGATTTTACCCAAAAACATCTTGATGATTGGACCGACTGGTGTGGGAAAAACAGAAATAGCACGACGCCTGGCCCGCCTGGCGAACGCACCCTTTGTTAAGATTGAAGCAACGAAGTTTACCGAAGTTGGTTATGTTGGGCGCGATGTAGATTCGATTATCCGCGAACTTGTGGATGCTGCAATGCGGATGGTCAAGGCTGAGAAAATTAAAGATGTGGAACAAAAGGCAGAAAAACTCGTAGAAAAACGCTTAGTAGAACTCTTGGTGCCAGGACCGCAGCCTGCTAGTCAACTTAATCCTATGGATCTGTTCTGGGGACTAACGCAATCGGATCCGTCAACGAAACGAGACAAAGGCGATGATGAGGAGTTAAAGAAAGAGCGGGCCCGGATGCGGGAACTCTTGCGCTTAGGTGAGCTCGAGGATCGCATGGTTGAGGTTGTGGTGGAAAAATCACCACCCTCCTGGGATATGATGTCAGGGACTGGCATGGATGACCTAGGTGCCAACTTCCGTGAGATGCTTGGCGACCTGTTGCCCAAGAAGACCCAGAAACGCAATGTCACTGTCCGGGAGGCACGGGGTATTTTGCTCCAGGACGAAGCAGCTAAGCTTTTGGACATGGATGTTGTGGCAGCAGAAACGGTGGCACTCGTTGAGGAATCTGGAATTGTCTTCATCGATGAGATCGACAAGATTGCTGGTTCGGATCAGCGGGGAGGACCTGATGTATCCAGAGAGGGTGTCCAGCGCGACATTCTTCCCATCATCGAGGGTAGTACAGTGATTACCAAAGTGGGTCCCGTCAGGACCGACTATATACTGTTCATCGCGGCTGGGGCCTTTCATGTCTCGCAACCAGCGGACCTCATTCCCGAACTACAGGGCCGGTTCCCTATACGGGTAAATCTAGAGAGTCTACGGGCGGAGGATTTTGCCCGAATCCTCACTGAGCCTCATAACGCTCTTACGAAGCAGTATACGGCTCTATTGGCGACGGAAGGTGTGGACCTTGAGTTCACAAATGACGGCGTAATGGCCATGGCGGCCATAGCAGAGGAGGTAAACCGGAGTACCGAGAATATCGGAGCGAGACGGCTACACACGATATTGGAAAGACTCTTGGAGGACGTGAGTTTCGAATCGAAGGCCAATACCAGGGTTGTTGTGGACGCCGAGTTTGTACGTGATAAACTCGGAGAATTGGCCCAGAACAAGGACCTGACACGCTATATTCTGTAAAAAATCGGAGTTTTTCGTGGAAAACGACAAATCACGCAGGAACTTGAAGATCGACTGCGAATAAGACATATAAAGGGGACGAGGGGATTGTAGAACTCTCCCCTTTTTGCATCTATAAGGATTTTAGGCAGGACTTTTTCGTGTTTTGTCGAAGTAGTGTGAAATGGCATTTTCTTCAAACACCAACCTATTGGCAGGGAGGTACAGCTTCATGTTTAAGCTTGTTGACAAACTGGGAACTGGCTTGAGCAAGGCATCGTTGCGCCATAACGTTATCAGCAATAATCTCGCCAATTATAATACGCCGGGGTTCAAGCGTTCAGATGTAACCATGGATACCCGTTTTTCTCGGGAGTTAACACGGGTTCAAAATCCGAGGTTGTCAAGAACGAATGTCCGACATTTGCCAGGCACGAGCCGAAAAGGCACGGCGCCGTTTTCTGTTGTCCAAGACAATTCTACAACAATGCGTAATGATGGCAACAATGTCGACCCAGATCGGGAGCAGGTACTGCTTCTGGAAAATCAACTTTATTATGAATCGTTGACGGATGCTGTCAGCCGCAAGCTGGGGCAGCTTCGTTCCGTGATCGCAGAGGGGAGACGATAGGTTATGAGTGTTTTCAAGGCTTTTCGCATTTCGGCTTCTGGATTAACCGCTGAGCGTTTGCGCATGGACACCATTGCCAATAATTTGGCCAACGCAAACACGACGCGTTCGGTGAACGGGGGGCCTTATCAACGTCAAGTACCTGTTTTTGCCCCGATTCTTGACCGTTCCATGCATGGAGCGTCAAGTCCGATACACGGAGGCGCCAAGGGGCAGGGAGTACAAGTTGTAGGAGTTGTCAGCGACCCATCGCCGCCACGACTCGTCTATGATCCACAACATCCAGATGCGAACGCCGACGGTTACGTGGAAATGCCCAACGTTCACGTGGTGAAAGAGATGGTTGACCTGATTACGGCAACGCGAGCCTACGAGGCGAACATTGTAGCGTTGAATTCTGCGAAGTCCATGGCTCAACGGGCCCTAGAGATAGGCCGTTAGGGTTTGGGTGACAGGAGAGGAGGATCCTAATGAAGGTACATTTTGATATCCCAACCACCGTAACCACACCCAAGTTCGGGCAATCGGTTCAGACAGATGCGAACTTTCAGAGTTATTTGCGAGACGCACTTAGCGAGGTGAATACTCTGCAACACGAGGGAGATGTGGCTTTAACGCAACTCCTAACGGGCGATATCGAGTTTCACGATGCCATGATCATAGCAGAGAAGGCGAATCTTGCTTTGCAGCTCACAATGACAATACGAACAAAGCTTTTGGAGGCTTATCAGGAAATTATGCGAATGCAAGTTTAGCTAGGTGGGTGTTTGTATGAACAGTATTCTCGAGTCAATTAAGGAGACCTGGGGTAAGTTGTCGCGTCCGATTCAAGTGGCCGTTGGCATATTTGTCCTAGGTGTTTTTCTATCCTTGGTACTTTTAGGAATATTCTCACGTACTGACTATCAGGTGCTATTTTCGGGTTTGGACGCCCAAGATGCTGGAGCGGTGATTGCTGCGCTCCAAGACCGGGGGACGTCCTACCAGCTGGCAGACGGAGGGACTACGGTCTTAGTACCCCAAGAAGAAGTCTTTGAGACTCGGATTGCCCTTGCCTCCTCAGGTGTGCCAACAGGAGGAGTTGTAGGGTTTGAGATCTTCAACACAACACGGCTTGGCGAAACAGAAGCCGATCGCCAATTGCGTTACCAGTGGGCCTTACAGGGCGAGTTGACCCGTACCATAAGGCAGATTAATGAAGTAGCCGATGCCCGTATACATATCGTTTTACCGAAACGTTCCTTGTTTGTTCAGGAGAGCCAGGACGCTACAGCGTCCGTGCTTTTGCAGTTGCGACCCGGAGCACAGCTTACCGCAGGACAGGTTCGGGCCATATCCAACTTGGTTGCTACGAGCGTGGAAGGCCTAACACCCGAGAATGTGACCATTGTTGATTCGCGCGGAAATGTTCTGAATTCTCCATCGATGATGGATCTTGGTAGCCATGTGTCTGATCGTTTTGAAATGCAGTGGGCCTATGAGCAACAGCTGGAGAACAGCGTTGTCGCTATGTTAGAGCGAATCTATGGCTTTGGTAATGTGGTCGCACGGGTGAATGCAGTCCTCGATTTTGCGCGTCTCGAGCAGTATAACGAGACCTTTTCTCCGATCAATCGAGGTGAAGGACTGGTGCGCAGTACCCAAAGTCTTGAGGAGTCTTACACTGGAACGTCAACGGGTGCTGGCGGTGTGCCGGGTGTGGACTCTAATGTACCTGGCTATGTGTTTGTGGAGCAGGGTGGCGGCACAACGGAGTGGGACCGCAGAGAGGCCACGACAAATTATGAGTTGAATCGTACCGAAACGTGGACTACTACGTTGCCGGGCGAGGTCAAGAATTTGGCTGTTTCCGTGTGGATCAATGGGGACCTTACCCCTGCGCAACTGGCATCAGTTGAGGAGTCGGTGGCTCGGGCAACCGGTCTGCGACTTGACCGTGGGGATAGTGTTTATGTGGCAAGTGTTCCATTTGAAGTGAGCCCCTTCGTGGGAGACGTTCCTGCGCTTGAAGCGTCTGGCGTGCCTCTTTATGTAGTGATTGTTCTTGGTGTTCTTCTGTTGTTGGCAGTGCTGTTCCTGGCACTGCGCAAACGACGTTCTGAACTGGAAGAGGTACCTCTTGCAGCTGGATTGGATATTATCGTTGATGATGAACTGCCCGAACGGGAGTTGACGCCAGAGGAAAGAGAACGTCTGGCCATACGCAAGCAGATCGAGAAGTTTGCGGAGGAGAAACCCGAAGAGGTGGCGTCGTTGATGAGAACTTGGTTGGTTGAGGATTAGGGGGTCTGGTTATGAGGGCTCGAACAATGAGCGGAAAACAGAAGGCAGCTATTCTTTTGGTGAGTTTACGCCCAGAGATTTCATCCGCAGTTTTCAAACACCTAAAAGAGGACGAAATTGAGGACCTGACTCTGGAGATAGCGGGTATTAAACGGGTTCAGCCAGACCAGCGGGACGCGGTACTTGAGGAGTTTCACGAACTTATGGTGGCCAGAGAGTATCTCGAACATGGTGGTATTGAATACGCGAGAGAACTCCTCGAAAAGGCTCTGGGTTCAGCGAAAGCTGACGACATTATCAACCGATTGACGGCCTCGTTGCAGGTTAGGCCCTTTGACTTTGCCCGAAAAACGGATGCGACGCAGCTTTTCAACTTCATTCAAAACGAACACCCTCAAACCATTGCGCTTATTCTGGCCTATCTTGACCCAGAGCAAGCGGGTCTTATCTTATCGTCCTTAACACCTGAGCTACAGGTGAATGTGGCTAAGCGTTTGGCGAAGCTGGATCGCACAACACCTGAGGTGTTGCAGGAGATTGAAAGTACACTGGAACAACGGCTTTCGGCCTTTATCGTTGATGACTATACGGTGGCTGGTGGCATTGAGTCTGCCGTCAACATCTTGAGTATGGTAGATCGGGCCACTGAAAGGACCATTATTGATTCACTTGAAGAAGAAGAACCCGAGTTGGCTGAGGAAATTCGCAAGCGGATGTTTGTCTTTGAAGATATTATCATCCTCGACGACCGTTCGATTCAGAAAGTATTACGTGAGGTTGACTCTAAGGATCTCGCCTTAGCCCTGAAAACCGCGAGCGAAGAGGTTTCCTCTCGCATCATGAAAAACATGTCGAAGCGTGCTGCTGAAATGTTGCAGGAAGACATCGACTTCATGGGGCCTGCGCGTCTGCGTGACATCGAAGATACGCAGCAGAAGATTGTTGCGACGATTCGCCGCTTAGAGGACACCGGAGAGATCATTATTGCCCGGGGAGGGGAGGATGAGGTGATTGTCTAGAATAATCAAGGCCGCTGAGTTGAAGGTTTTGGTAACCGACGATGCCGATACAGTTATTCCGGTGCAGTTGGTTGAAAAAGCTGCCCCTACCCCTGAGGGTAATACCATTCTGGACGCCTCGAACTTGATACAAGATGCTAAGAGACAAGCGGAGGAGATCGTTGAACAGGCCGAAAAAGATGCCCAGCTTCGTTTGCAGCAAGTAGATGAGGAAGTTGAAGCCCTCCGTCTAAAGACGAAAGAAGAAGGGTACGCCCAAGGATACGAGGAGGGGCTAACCGACGGACGGCAGAAAGCCATGGAAGAGGCCGCAAACTTGCTTGAGTTGCTGCAAGCGACGGTCGACGAAGGAGTTCGTCTCAGAGCCAGTGGTCTAGCTGCGCTCGAAGAGGACGTTCTAAAGCTTAGCCTGCTTCTTGCCGATAAAATAGTGAGGAAGACTATCGAAGACGACATTTCTTGGCTTGAACCTATCATTAAGGAAGCCCTACAATCCTTGGGTACAGTCAACGAAATTGTTGTCTATGTGAGTCCCATGGACTATTCGTTAATCAAGGAAAGAGAAGGTAACGTCCGCATTTCATCCAGGACAAAAATTCTGTTCGAACAGGATCCGACCATTACGCAAGGCGGATGCCTCATTGAGTCGGAGACGGGTATTATTGATGCTCGATTAGAGCGCCGAATTGGCAAGTTGGGTAAGAGTTTACTGGAAGTGCTGTATGATGAGAACCACTGAGGATCTGACGCCAAGAGTGGCGCATTATAACCGTTACTTGCAGCAACTCGATGACACGATACACAGCGGACGCGTAAACCAGGTAGTGGGGTTGACCATCGAATCGATTGGACCAACCACCAATATTGGTGATCTCTGCCTTATTCAACCCCGTGTTGGACAAGGTGTCCCGGCTGAAGTTGTGGGATTTAGAGATCAAAAGGTGCTGTTAATGCCACTTTCGGAGTTGACGGGTGTGGGTCCGGGAAGTCTTGTCACCGCCACCGGTTCTCCGCTCGCTGTTGATGTGAGTGAAGCACTCCTTGGACGAGTGCTTGATGGATTAGGCAATCCCATGGATGGGAAGGGATACGTGCCGGCCACTAAGCGTCTATCAGTACAGGGAAGAATCCCTAAGCCGCTGGAACGGCAACGTATTAAGTCGCCTCTGTCGGTGGGAGTACGAGCTATCGATGGACTCCTAACCTGCGGGCGAGGACAACGGATTGGCGTTTTCGCAGGAAGTGGCGTAGGTAAGAGTACGCTTTTGGGTATGATGGCCAGAAATACCGAGGCTGACGTGAACGTCATCGCTCTCATCGGGGAGCGGGGACGTGAAGTGCGAGAGTTCCTAGAACGTGACCTTGCACCGGAAGGCATGGCCCGTTCGGTTGTCGTTGTAGCCACGTCAGACCAACCTGCTTTAGTTCGCATTAAGGGAGCCATGGTGGCCACCACGATCGCTGAGTTCTTCCGTGATCTCGGAAAAGACGTGCTCTTTGTTATGGACTCGGTCACAAGACTGGCCTTAGCGCAACGTGAAGTAGGCTTGGCCACCGGCGAACCACCAGCTACACGAGGTTACACACCTTCGGTGTTTGCCCTTTTACCCCGTATTTTGGAGCGAACGGGACCGGGAAGTGTTGGGACAATTACCGCCTTTTATACTGTACTGGTTGAAGGTGATGACCTCAACGAGCCAATTACGGACACTGTCAGGGGTATTCTTGATGGGCACATTGTGCTCAATAGAGCTCTGGCAGAAAAGAACCACTATCCAGCCATCGATGTCTTGGCCAGCGTCAGTCGACTCATGACGGAGGTGGCCAGTCCGGAACACAAGACCTTAGCAGGACGGATCCGGGCTTCCATGGCTACCTATGCTGATGCGGAGGATCTGATTAATATCGGGGCTTACGCTGCAGGATCAAATCCACAGATCGATCAGGCGATCCGGCTTCATCCCAGCATAACGGCATTCTTACGGCAGGAGACTACGGAAGCATGCCAGTGGCCTGATACTCTTGCCAAGCTGCGGGCTATTGTGGGCAATGAACAGTAGGAGTTGGGGAAATGGCAGCGTTTAAATTTCGTTTAGAGAAAGTCCTCAACGTGCGTCAAATGATGGAAGAAAGTGCTAAGCAAGAATGGGCCATGCAGGAGCGTCTGGCAAGAGAAGAAAGGCTTAAACTAGCCCATTTGAGGCAGCAGGAACAAGAAATCAAGGACTATGGATATGAGCAGTCTGACATAGAAACGCGGCAGGCCATGTATTCCTTTCTGGACATTCTGAAGGTGAGAATTGACCGCCAGATAGAACGTCTTAACGAACAGGAACGGATAACAAGTCAAGCGAAGGAGGCGTGGCTGTTAGCACGCCAAGAGACGAAAAAAGTGACGACGCTTCGCGAGAAGCAATACGCTTCCTTTATCAAGGAAGAGGAGCGGAAAGAGCAAAAAGTTCTCGATGATATGCGTTCACATCTAGAAAGTTAGGGAGGTACTCCGGTGCGCAAATGGGTTTTGGTGATTTTACTTCTCCTTGTGGCAATTGTGGTTGCCTTCAGCATATTTGCTGTTACTGGCGTGATCGATGCACCTGCCCTGTTTTGGAACCTGGGAATGAAGATTGGATGGATCGAACCTCACTTGAAGATCTACGCCATTGGTCAAGATTCTGAGAGTTGGATCGCCGCTCAACAAGAACAGATGCAATTGAAAGAAGGAGAGCTCAGTGAACGCGCAGCTGAGCTGGAGACGTATGAAAAGCAACTCCAGCAAAGAGCCCAAGAGCTTGACGATCGTGAAGCCACGATCGCTACAGCGTCAGCCCGTTTGCAGAGTGATCAGGACCAAAGGAAGAACGTGCAGACCCTAGCTGCCCTTTACAAAGAGATGACTCCGGCTGAGTCTGCTAGAATTCTGGAAAAGCTGGATCAAGAGTTAATCCTAGACGTCTTGCTCAGTATGGATTTGCAGGACGCAGCTAGTATTCTCATAGAACTGCCAACTAACCTGGCCGTGGCCTTGAGTGAAAAACTCGGACAGGCCAGTCAGTAGCTGGAATACACCTTGAAAGGAGGTGAAAAGAATAGGACCATTTGTATTAGCTCATATGGGTCTAGGTAGTGTTGAGACCAAGAGTGAGGTGACTCCGCCGAAAGGACACGCTAATGCGCAAACCGCTGACTTTGGAACAGTATTAACGAGGTATCTTGGAGAGGCTAAGAAACCTAAGGAAGGGCCTCCACTGGAGGAACCGAAGGAAACGGAGCAGAAAATCAACTGGGCCTCACTGGCCGCAGCCTTCATTCCGATGGAGGGACAGACCCCGTTAACAACGGAACCGACGGAGTCCGAACTGGGCGAGGTTGCACCTGTTGAGGCAAAGCCGCTCTTAGAGATCGCCCAGATGGTATCTGCTCATCCACCGGATCAGCCCTTGGTGGAAACGGAGATAGGCATGCAGGTCACAGAACCGCAGCCTGTGGTTAAGGAAGATATCCCATTGGATGTCCTACCTAAATCTCTAGATCAAGAGGTACAGGTCAGACAATGGACACCTGATCAAGAGATGCCAGTCCCAACGGAGCTCGGAGATGTGCAGGTCAGGCTTGAACCACAACCAGAACCTGAACCGAACCAAGTGCAGCCTGGTCAAGCTTTTGTGGTACCAGATGAGGTTCCATCGGGACAGTCCATGGGCGTAGCTCAGACAGGGACGTCAAGTGACTGGACCATCCCTCAACAGTCAGGCATTGCGATGGAAAATCCCGAACTTTGGCAACAGAACATTTCCATTTTGCGCAGAGACAACAGTGTTCCCGTAGCATCATCGGAAGAAGGGACAAATGCAGAGGTAGTTGAAAGCGAGACTCCGACGCTCGCCGCGGCGCCAGTTGAAGAGACTCTGCAAGCTGGAGAACAGCAGCAAACAGTTGTCAAGGCTCCAGGACAAGGTGTGAGGCCAGATGTGCAAATCGAAGCGCCTCAGATGTATCAAAGCGAAGAGGCAGGCATGGCTGCAAACCAAGCTGAGGGTTCCCAGCGTGAACTCGACGCAAGAGCTCTAGGCGGAACAGTAGAGAGACAGGACGGCATGACCGAACTGGATCTAGAAATCCCGGAAATGTCTGTTCATGCAGAGGCCGAGAAGCACTCTGAGCTGGACACCACGGAGAAGGAATTCGCGGAAAAGGGCTTACCAACCCAGAAAGTTGCGGGCCGAGACAGACTATTCCAAGAACTGCGTGAAGCAACTGTTCCCGTTGACCTTCCGGTGAATGAACCTCCTGTGGAGACGGTCGAAGCTGAGACACAAGTTCGGAAAGTACTGGATTTTCAGGATAGGGAGAATCTGTTCCCGAAGCTGGTGGAGAGTATGGAGTCCCTAGTACTTGGGGAACGCAGTGAAGTGCGCATTCAGCTCAAGCCTGATCATCTGGGCGAGATGAAAATCAAGTTGTCCATGGAACGGGGCATTATGGTGGCGGAGTTCATCGTCCAAAACCAAGCGGTTCGAGAAGTTATCGCAAGCCAACTCCCACAGCTGCAAACAGCACTGCAAGACCAAGGAACCCAGATGGCTGACGTCAGCGTGAGTATCGGTCTTGGAAACAAAGGTCAAGACGATGAAGGACACAGCCGGTCGAAGCAACAACAGGGACAAAACACCCACGGTCGTTTGCAGAAGGCGGGAACGCTCAGCGGTGAGAAAGCCTATCTAGGTCGTAGCATCTGGAACCAGGTAGATGTAAGGGTGTAAGGAGGTGAGATGTTTGTATGTAAACGCGGTTGGAACAGTCGAACAACTTTTGAAGCAACGGGAAGGTGTCAAGCGTGACCCCAATGAGTTGGGGAAGGACCAGTTTTTACAGCTCCTGATCACGCAGCTGAGGTATCAAGACCCCATAAGTCCCGTTGATGACAAAGAGTTCATTGCACAAATGGCCCAGTTTAGCAGTTTGGAGCAAATGCAGAACCTGAACACCAACATGAGTGAGATGATGCTGGCGCAGCAAAAACTCACATCCCTAGGACAGGCCACACAGATGATTGGTAAGAGTGTAGAACTCTTCACCCATGAGGGAGAGAGTATCTTTGGACAAGTGTCGGGAGTTCAGTTCAAGAACGGCTGGCCAGAAATCATTGTTGATGGCAAGCTTTATGACTTCGGCGAAATTGTCGCTATCAGGGAGGGAGTGAAGAATGAGTCAACAGTTTAAGGTTCCTCAAGGGTTACCCATTCAACCCATACAACCAAAACAAACGCCTAGAACCAGACCTGTACCAGGACAAGATGGATCCTTTGCCAAGATTCTGGATACCAAACTGCGGCAAAGTACAGTCAAATTCTCGGCTCACGCCAACAAGAGACTTGAGGCTCGCAACATTCAGTTGACAGACAAACAGCTCCAAACCCTGGAAGATGCTGTGGAGAAAGCTCGCAGTAAGGGTGGAAGAGAAACACTCATCCTGTTGGACAATGTTGCTTTGGTTGTAAGTGTGGCCAATCGGACTGTGATCACGGCCATGGATGGAGATAACCTTAAGGATAATGTGTTCACACACATTGACAGTGCAGTAATCACATAAACACAGGGCTGGACCCTTCGGGGAGCCCTCCACCCACTGAACGAATGATGTGGGTTAACCTCCTCAGGAGCGTTGTCGACCAAAGAGCGACCGACTTTCTGATGGAGGACTCGAAAAGGAGGAAAGAAGATATGATGCGTTCAATGTTTGCCGGTGTATCTGGTCTAAAGGCGCACCAAGTGCGTATGGACATCATCGGTAACAATATCGCTAACGTAAACTCCGCGGGATATAAATCTTCGCGGGCAACGTTTCAAGATATGTTGAGCCAGACCTTGCGGGCCGCTACAGCTCCAACGGAAGCTAAAGGTGGTACTAACCCGCAGCAAATTGGTCTCGGCGTGCAACTCGGGTCCATTGACGTCAAGCACACTCAAGGTAATACCCAATCAACGGGCTACATCACCGATCTAGCCATCGAAGGCGACGGATTCTTCGTGTTGGGGCATGGTGCTAACCGTCTCTATACTCGAGCTGGTATGTTTGGACTGGACAATGGAACAGAAGGAAACCTGGTCTCTCTAGTCAATGGCGAAAGGGTACTGGGCTATCTAGCCGATCAAGACGGTGTCATTGACACAAACTCTGCTCTGGCACCCATGTACATTTCAGCCTCTGAAACCATCACACCAAGGGCTACCGACACAGTCTATTTCGCTGGCAATCTAGACAATCGTTATTCTGTAGGCGAGAGTGTGTCTCGTACAGTGCAGGTTTACGACTCACGAGGTAGGGAGCAGACAATTGTTGTTGATCTGAAACAGCTTGGAGGTAACGAGTGGGAGTGGGATGCCAGCTGGCTCTTGGTCAGTGACGGGATTCCCATGGATAATGGGCTTATTGTGAATAACGGCGAATATGCCGTAGATGGTAACGAATTGAAGGAGGTCCTTACGCGTCATCCGGACGGTACACCTGCCACTTATGGTGCTACGGTCGCTACTACTGGTGGGGCCGCCCCTGATCTAGGGCGAGTCTGGACATTCGGAGGAACATTCGATTCCAACAACATCGGATTTGAGTTTGAAAGAGCCTTAGTACACGGAGCAGAAGTGAGTGCATCCTCTGATGGTGGGAGTCTGTTTCTGACTAGTACGCATTCGGTCACGGGTGGCATCGATCCTGATCACCGAGTCATACAGTTTGGGCTTGACGGTTCATTCATTGGCCTCAACGGTGACACAGGTGAAGAACATATCCTCAATCTAGATCCTGTCTTTGCTGATGATCTGAAGATCGAACTCGATTTCACCCAATTCACCCAGTACGCTGATTCCTTTACTGCAAAGTTCATGAGTCAGAATGGTTACTACAGTGGTGCCTTGGAAAGCTACGCCATTGACCAAAACGGTGTTATTGTAGGAAGCTTCTCCAACGGTCTAACCAGGGCTCTTGGACAAGTTGCCTTGGCACGTTTCGCGAACCCAGCCGGATTGCAGCGCGCTGGATCAACCATGTTTGTCGATACACCAAACTCTGGTACAGCCCAAATTGGTGCTGCAGGTATCCCAGGGTTTGGTCAGATTTCTCCAAGTTCGCTGGAGATGTCCAATGTGGATCTCAGTGAAGAGTTCACTGATATGATCATCACCCAGAGGGGCTTCCAGGCCAACTCTCGGATCATCACCACATCAGACGAGATGTTACAGGAGCTTGTGAACTTGAAACGATAGTGTGGACTAAAGACTGAGGGGCTGCTCGAGCAGCCCCCCCTAGTCCATGAAGGAATGGAGTGCAAGCAAATGGATCTGGCAACCCTATTAGGAATTATCATAGGTATGGCGTTGTTGATCATGGCGATCATCATGGAAGGCGACATTTCTTTGTTTTGGAGCTTTTCCAGCATCTTGATTGTGTTTGGAGGCACCTTTGCCTCAATTATGATCAACTTTACCATGAGGCAAGTTCTCGGTGTCATTCCATTACTGAAGGTCGCTTTCTCAAAACGAACGAACGACAGTATCGGTATGATCGAAACGCTTGTAGAGTTTGCTGAAACTTCGCGTCGTGAAGGCCTACTGGCTCTTGAAGAGAAGGCACTCGCCGTTGACGAGCCATTTTTACAAAAAGGCGTTCAGCTGGTCGTCGATGGTACCGATGCTGATTTGGTGCGCAGTATTCTAGAGATTGAACTGATATTTTTGGAAGAGCGCCATAAACTTGGGCAGAAGATTTTCCAGCAAATGGGAGCCTTGTCGCCAGCCTATGGTATGATCGGTACGCTCATCGGTCTCATTGCTATGCTTGGTGCGTTGGAGGATCCCGATCAAATAGGTATGGGTATGGCCGTTGCCTTGATTACAACCTTGTATGGTTCTGTAGCGTCCAACCTCATCTTTCTTCCCATCGCAGGGAAGCTGGGAATTAAGAGCGACGAAGAAATTCTGCTAAAACAAGTAATGATTGAAGGTATTTTGTCCATCCAGGCAGGTGAGAACCCACGCATCGTAGAAGAAAAACTGAAGTCATTCTTGGCACCTGCAGAGAGGGACGCCAAGACCAGAGCGACCAGAGGAGAAGCGTCCTCTGAAAGGGTGACAGCGAATGCGTAGAAGGCAGAAAGAAGAGTCTTCAAACGTTGGTGGCTGGCTTACCACCTATGCAGATATGGTTACGCTGTTGCTGTGTTTCTTCGTATTACTCTTTGCTTTTTCGAGTGTGGACGAAGCGAAGTTTAGTTCCATCATCAGCGCTTTCCAAAACTATTTAGGAGTGCTCACTCAGGGGCAGAGCGTCTTGGATAGTCCCGGTCCACTACCCTATGAATACTCGGACATGGGGCAACGCCAGTTGTACGAGCTTTGGGAACAGATGAGTGAATACATAGAAGAACAAGGAATTGAAGGAGTCGAACTCCAGCTCGAAGAACGTGGCTTGATTGTTCGCTTTGCTGAACAAGTCTTCTTCGACCTAGGCCAAGCTGTTCTGAAACCGGAAGCGCTTCAAATCTTGAGTAGCATAGCGGCACAGCTCAAGGAACTTCCCAATCCGCTTAGAGTAGAAGGACATACCGATGATTGGCCCATTCGGACGAGCACCTTTCCTTCTAACTGGGAACTCAGCATGTACCGTGCAACCAATGTAGTGCGCTACCTGATCGAAGAGGAAGGTTTTGATCCTCATAAACTGAGCGTTGCTGGCTACTCTGAGTATCGTCCGATTCGCCCGAATGACACAGCGCAGAATCGTGCGTTAAACCGGCGTGTAGATATCGTCATTCTAAACATTGATATGTGGAGTTTTGAACCTAACTGAGGGGAGATAGTGGAATGTCAAAGAAGGTAGAAGTAGATGCAAAACTGCTGATTGTTGCGATAGCTCTCCTCATTGTGGCCACAGTGGGTAGTGCATTCGCCACGTACTTGATCTTCGGTCGCGGCAATCCGGAAGGACAAGCACAGACTGCTGAAACCACAACAAGAAGAGCTATGGGACCCACGTATGATGTGGGAGAGTTCACACTCAACCTGACAAGTACTACTAACCAGTTGCGTTTCATTCGCACACGGATTGTGCTAGAGACTACCGATTCCAAAGTTGTGTCTCAGTTGGAGAAGCGAGCACCACAGATCCGTGATCAACTCATCTCGTTACTGCGTTCCCGCACCGTTGAACAGCTCAGTAGTGCAGAAGGTATGGAATTATTGCGATTTGATATTATTAAGAGCATGAACACGCTCGTTGAGAGAGGCGAAATTACTGACGTCTTTTTCATTGATTTAATTCTGCAATGACACTAGAAAGGAGTCGCTATGAGCAGTCCTATTCTATCACAAGACGAGATTGAAGCGTTACTCCATAGGAATAATCAAGAAACGCCTTCAACAGAGTTGCAAGACTTCCTATATCTTGTCGCGCAGAACATGACTTCTTGGGTGAACGATCTTTCCGTTGATCCTCTCGAAATCGAGGGACCTTATGTGGAGCGCTTAGGCAAGAGTCTAGAACAGAGCTTTTCGGACGAGGTTCTTGCCGTTGCTGTTGATCTGGCCGATAGTGAGCTGCTGATGATCATGTCGGCTGTTGATGCGAGTTTCTTAGCTGGACGACTGCAAAGGTCGACGGAAGAGTCCATGCAAATATTGAGTCGGGCTTGGATCAAGCAGATCGCTGATCTAAGTGGAGTTCCTTACCAGGTCTTCCAGGTTCAAAGGATCCCTCTGCGTGCACTTGGTCAGCTGGCTCTGGAACCACAGGCCTACTTAGTGCGCCACCTCTTTAGGAGGCACTCACACAAGTTCGAGTTCGCCCTAATTGTCCAGAACAGCGATAGCTTTGAAAGTCTGGCCAAGTCTGCTATGGAAGTGGTGAGTTTCACTCAGGCAAAGGAGACGTTGAAAGGTCGGCTTCTCAAGAGCAACAAAAGCAAGTCACCTGTAACGCGCGCCCTGTTTACGCCGATTGACGAGATCGTTCAAATTGAGGATGACCAAGGCATAGCTCTTTTAGAAGATATCGACTTGACCGTCACAGTAGAGTTGGGGCAGACTACGTTGACGCTTGAGCAAATTCTCGATTTGGAGCCTCAAACAGTTATTAGCTTAGAACGCCATGCGGGTGAGCCTGTAGACGTATACATCAACGAAACGAGAGCAGCTCGGGCCGAAGTCGTTGTCTTGGAGGAAAACTTTGGCGTAAGGATCCTCGAAATTTTGCCCAAGTCACAACGCGTTCAGGGAGAGTGACCTGTTGCCATGGATAGCACTATGATTTGGGGATTACTCCGCTTGGCTCTGGCCTTGGTTATTGTTGTTCCAGGCGCTTTTTTTGTTACTCGATGGTATGGAAAGAAGCACACAGTAGGACAGAAGCTGCGCATCAAAGAAGCCCTGTCATTGGGTCCAAACCGCGCACTTTACTTGGTCGAGTGGGAAAAAGAGAGTTACTTGTTAGGTGTAACCAACCAGACCATTACTCTACTGGATCACAAGCCCGATGTGAAGTCTGATGTGGAGGAGGTCCGTGAGTAATGGGCTTTTTGCAAACCAATATACCGTTTCCAAGCATTGATATCGGCCTAGGGGTAGCCGAAAGTCCGGGGGATGTGGCCGTCAGCCTGCAAGTGCTATTATTGTTAACGATTTTGAGTCTGGCCCCCGCGATATTAACCCTCATGACCTCGTTTACCAGAACCGTCATCGTTCTCTCCTTGATCCGTAATGCTCTCGGTACCAACCAGGTTCCGCCCAACCAAGTACTGATCGGACTGGCTTTGTTCCTGACAGCGTTTGTTATGGCTCCGACGTTTGGAGCAGTATACACTGACGCTTTGGTTCCCTATTTTGCAGGAGAGCTTACGCTAGAGGAAGCCTGGGAGACAGGCCTTTCTCCCATGCGTGAGTTCATGATTCGCAACACACGGGAAAAGGATCTTGAAATGTTCGTAGCCGTGCGGGGCGAGGAGCGACCCCAGACGCCGGACGATGTCAACACGTTGACCCTAATTCCGGCTTTTGTAATTTCGGAGTTAAAGACGGCCTTTCAGTTGGCGTTTGTCATTTTCATTCCCTTCCTAGTGGTCGACATGGTTGTTGCGTCGACATTGATGGGTATGGGAATGATGATGTTGCCTCCCGTCATGATCTCGCTACCCTTCAAAATTATGCTGTTTATACTAGTGGACGGGTGGCACCTTGTTGTGCGTTCGCTCTTGATGAGCTTCTCGTGAGGAAGGTGAGTAAATGACGGATGCAACGGTTGTAAGCCTGGCTAGGGAAGCAGTTTTGACAATTCTCTTGGTTGCTGGACCAGCTTTGCTCATCGGCATGCTGGTGGGTTTGTTGGTGAGTATCTTTCAGGCTACTACCCAAATCCAAGAGCAGACCCTTACGTTTATTCCTAAGATTGTGGCTGTCCTGGTGTCGATCGTGGTTTTTGGTCCGTGGATGATCCGCAATCTCGTTGACTTGGCTGAACGTTTGTTCGCGAATCTGCCAATGTATATTCGATAACGAGGGAGGAACCGGCTGTGATTTCTGTAGTTGATTTCGTCCGTTTCTCCTTGAGTTTCATTCGCCTAGGTACATTCATGGCCTTGGTTCCACTCTTTGGAATGCGTAACGTTCCCATGATGGTAAAGCTTGGTTTCGCAGCTCTGTGTTCTTTAGTCGCCATGCCTTCGCTCGATGCCATGTGGAATCTCGAATCCTGGGGTGTTTTGGCCCTACTGGCCTTTCACGAAGTCATTATTGGTTTCGTCCTTGCCCTAGTCGTTACTTTGGTCTTTTCTATTGTTAACTTTGCGGGGCATTACGTAGATACGCCCATTGGCTTTGGCATGGCATCTGTCTTTGACCCGGCTATTGGGGGACAAGTCCCTGTATTTTCGCAGTTTTACTATATCATGGCTGTGTTGATCTTTTTGGGTGTGGACGCACACCTATGGGTGATTCAGGCTGTAAGGTATTCTTTCGACTTGGTTCCATTTGGAGGTTTCCTTCAGTTTGAGCCCACGTTCACTCTGATCATGGACCTTGTTAAGAACATCTTCGTTATCGGTATTCAG
>Ga0265293_10001635_pt1 | contig 47999 bp, 37 predicted proteins | sample Munlanlewell138R_FD_192505 | JGI IMG/M metagenome (GOLD analysis project Ga0265293, IMG submission 192505) | Leachate microbial communities from a municipal landfill in Southern Ontario, Canada - Leachate well 138R | ecosystem: Engineered > Solid waste > Landfill > Unclassified | place: Canada... | reverse complement strand
GTAATACTAATCCCACTAGGAGCAATGATTTTTCATGCACTAGGGCGGCACCCAATGGCAGGCTTTGCTGCTGCTTTTGCAGGAGTGAGCGCAGGCTTTGGCTCTAACTTTTTAATAGGATCTGTAGACCCTATACTTGCAGGCCTCTCAACCTCGGCCGCCAATATAATTGACCCAACAATGGATATAAACCCAATGGTAAACTACTTCTTTATGGTAGCAAGTGCTATAATGGTTATAATTGTTGGAACTTGGATTACAGAAAAAATTGTAGAGCCACGGCTAGGTAAATACACCGGTAATGAAAAGGCGCTAGAGATTGAGCAAATTACTCCTCTAGAGAAAAAAGGACTGCGTTGGGCAGGTATAGGTACTCTCATCTTTATTGCAGCAATGGCATGGACTATTATTCCTGAGAATGGGCTGCTCAGAGACCCCGATACTGGTGGAATATTAAGATCTCCCTTCTTTTCTGGTATAGTTGTAGGGCTTCTACTCCTCTTTTTTGTGCCAGGTCTTATTTACGGTATTATAGTAAAGACAATTAAAAACGACAAAGATGTAATAAAGCATATGACAGGCTCAATGAAAGGGTTAGGAGCATATATAGTTTTAGTATTCTTTGCAGCACAGTTTATCTATTGGTTTAACTACTCAAACTTAGGTTTAGTTGTAGCAATAGATGGAGCCCAATTTTTGAGCCATATAGGGTTTACAGGAATCCCACTTATTCTATCCTTTCTACTCCTCTCTGCTTTTTTGAATATGTTTATGGGAAGTGCCTCTGCAAAGTGGGCCATAATGGCACCAGTATTTGTACCAATGTTCATGATACTAGGGTACCACCCAGGCATTACTCAAGCAGCCTTTCGCGTAGGTGATTCAGTAACCAATGTGATAACTCCTATGATGAGCTACTTTGCTCTAATAGTAACTTATGCACAACGTTACGACGAGAAAAACGGCATAGGAACAATTATCTCACTAATGATTCCTTATACCGTAATCTTTATGCTAGTGTGGGCAGTTATGCTTACAATATGGATGTTAATAGGTATTCCTGTAGGGTTTGACGGACCAATTCATCTACCATAACTCTCCCAAAGCTATCACTAACTTCTTGACAAACTGGTGTTTAAATAAAAGAGAATTGGTGCAAAATTTTAATTTCTAAAACTCAGGCTCCCTCCAGATAGGTCTACAACTACAGGATTCTCTTTGTTGATGCTCCCCTCTAGCAGAGATTTAGCAAGTTCATTTATAAGCTCTCTCTGTAATATTCTTTTAACCGGCCTTGCTCCATAAGCAGGGTCGTACCCTTTTTTAGCTAGGTATGTAAGGGCCGAGTCTGTAAACTCCAGAGTTACTCCCATCTCTTTTATCTTAGCCTTAACCATATCTAACTGTAACATAAGAATATCTCGAATATTACTATCTGTTAAAGGATGAAAAACAACTATCTCGTCTATTCGGTTTATAAACTCTGGCCTAACATTACTCTTAAGAACTTCCATAACCTCTAGTCTAGTCTTCTCTATAACCTCTTCACGGTTTGCATCTGTCATCTGCTTAATGTTAGCCTGAATAGCTTCTGACCCTGCATTAGAGGTCATAATTAGTATAGTATTTCTAAAATCGGCAGTTCTCCCTTTATTATCTGTTAAACGGCCTTCGTCTAACACTTGTAATAAAATGTTAAATACATCTGGGTGGGCTTTCTCTATCTCATCTAACAAAATTACAGAGTAAGGTTTTCTTCTAACAGCCTCTGTTAACTGCCCCCCCTCTTCATAGCCTATATATCCTGGGGGAGCTCCCACTAATCTAGAGACTGAGTGCCTCTCTTGATACTCACTCATATCTATACGAGTCATCATGTTCTGGTCGTTAAAAAGAAACTGAGCAAGAGTTCTAGCTAGCTCTGTCTTTCCCACTCCAGTTGTTCCCATAAACAAAAATGAACCAATTGGTCTGTTAGGGTCTTGAAGACCTGCCCTACTACGGCGAATAGCATTAGAAACCGCTGTTATTGCCTCGTTTTGGCCAATTACTCTCTGGTGTAGAGCATCTTCCATACGTAGCAACTTATCTTTCTCACTCTCTAACATACGGTTAACAGGAATCCCAGTCCATTTGGCTACCACCTCGGCAATAGCCTCTGGGTTAACAAACTCATTTATCATAGAGAACTCACCAGCTCCCTTTTTAATATTTAGCTCTTCAATCTCTTTTTGAGCTGCTACTATTTTACCATATCTAATCTCGGCCACCTTCCCATAATCTCCACCTCTTTCGGCCTCCATAGCTTTATATTTAAGCTCCTCTATCTCAATTTTTTTCCTCTGAATTTGCTCAATAATTTTTCTCTCTTCTTGCCAAACAGCACTTTTTGCATCTCTTTCAGTAATTAACTCTTTAAGTGACGTAGCAAGCTCTCCACTTTTCTTTTTATCTCCCTCTCTCTTAATAGCCTCCTTCTCAATCTCTAACTGTCTTATTCTCCTATTAAGCTCATCTATAGCCTCTGGTACCGAGTTTATCTCTAATCTTAAACGAGCTGCTGCCTCGTCTATTAGGTCTATTGCCTTATCTGGCAAATGTCTAGAAGAGATATATCTATGAGAAAGATCTACAGCTGCAATTAATGCATCGTCTTTAATTTGAACCTTATGGTGGTTTTCATATCTCTCTTTAAGACCTCTTAAAATTGAGATAGCCTCTTCTGGAGAGGGTTCGTCAACTACAACCATCTGGAACCTTCTCTCTAGAGCCTTGTCTTGCTCAATATATTTTTGATACTCATCTAATGTTGTTGACCCTACAGCACGTAGCTCTCCTCTAGCAAGGGCTGGCTTTAATATGTTGGCTGCATCCATTGCTCCATCGGACCTGCCCGCTCCTACAAGTGTGTGAATTTCGTCTATAAATAAAATTACCTCACCTTCACTCTCTACAACCTCTTTTATAACACCTTTTAGCCTCTCTTCGAACTCTCCTTTATATTTAGCTCCTGCAATAAGAGCTCCCATATCTAAAGAGAATATTATTTTGCTTTTGAGATTTTCTGGAACATCGCCCTGTACAATTCTCTGAGCAATCCCCTCTGCAATAGCTGTTTTACCTACGCCAGGCTCACCTACTAAAATGGGGTTATTTTTAGTTCTTCTACTTAAAATTTGCAAAACTCTTCTAACCTCTTCGTCTCTACCTATTACTGGGTCTAACTTACCCTCGCGTGCCATCTCATTGAGGTTAATGGCAAAATTACCTAACGCCTGATATTTTTGATTATTCATAACTTCTCAATTTTTTTCTAATATTAACAGCAACAAATTTGCCATCTAGAAATATCTGACAAAAAGGCATCTTTTTGAAAACCTATAAATAGATGAACATTACTTAACAGAGATGTGGTTTTTTTGGTAACTTTGTTTCTTGCAACTAAAACTATTAATAATTTTACAAATATCTTATGAAAAAATTACTTACTCTCTCCCTACTATTTTTATGGGGAATTTCTGCAATTAGCGCTCAAAACAACCAAGAGGCAAAAGAAGGGTACATTTTTACAACTGTAAAAGAGTTACCAATAACTTCAGTTAAAAATCAAAATAGAACTAGCACATGCTGGAGCTTTAGTGCTCTCTCCTTTATGGAGTCTGAACTTTTAAGAACAGGTAAAGGAGAACACGATCTTTCAGAGATGTTCATTGTATCTAATGCATATTTTGATAAAGGCGATAAATACATTAGAACATCTGGAAATATAAATTTTGCTCCAGGTAGCTCATTTGGAGATGTTTTAGCAGTATGGAAAAACTATGGTATAGTGCCAGAAGAGGTTATGACAGGTCTTAATTACGGCGAAGAAAATCACATTCATAGCGAAATGGATGCTGTATTGGCGGGCTATGTAAAAGCATTAGTAAAAAACCCAAACAAAAAATTCACTACAGCTTGGAAAAATGGATATAGAGGTATTATTGATGCATATTTAGGTGAAGTGCCAGAGACTTTTACTTATCAAGGAAAAGAGTACACTCCTAAAAGCTTTGCTAAAGAGTTAGGGCTAGATATAAATGACTATGTATCTATCACATCATATACTCACCACCCTTTCTACTCTCAATTTGCATTAGAAATATCTGACAACTGGCGTTGGGATAAATCTTACAATCTTCCAATAGATGAGTTTATGGCTATTTTTGATAATGCTATCAATAATGGACACACAGTACTATGGGGTTCAGATGTTAGTGAGCAAGGCTTTACAAGAAATGGATTGGCCATTGTTCCAGAGACAGAGGTGGCTAACATGACAGGGTCTGACCAAGAGAAGTGGATAGGTGTCTCAAAAGCAGACATGAGAAGCAAAATCATGAGTTTAGACCAAATAATGCCAGAAAAAAAAGTAACTCAAGAGATGAGACAAATTGCATTTGACAATGCACAAACAACAGACGACCACGGCATGCATATATATGGAATTGCAAAAGACCAAGAGGGCAATAAATATTACATGGTTAAAAACTCTTGGGGAGAAGCAGGAAAATATAAAGGACATTGGTATGCTTCTGAAACTTACGTGAAGTACAAAACTATGAATATTGTGGTTCACAAAAACTCTATCCCTAGTAATATAAAAGCTAAAATGGGAATCAAATAACTATATAATAGATAAACTATATTAATAACAAATGAATTATGAGAAAGCTTAAATTTTTCCTGAGCACTCTACTTCTAGCCTTATTAGTCTCAGGGTCAATTAATGGACAGGGCTATATATTTACAGATGTTGTAAAAAACCCAGCAACACCTGTTAAAAATCAAGGTAATAGCGGAACTTGTTGGAGCTATGCTACTATAGGGTTTTTAGAGGCAGAGCTATTAAGAACAGGAAAAGGCGAACACCACCTTTCAGAAATGTTTGTAGTTAGATATAACTACTTAAATAGGATGAAAGATAACTACTTTAGAAGAGGTAAAGGGAATCTTGGTCAAGGTAGTTTAACACCTATGGTTACTAATGTTATTAAAGAGTATGGAATTGTACCTCAAGAGGTTTACTCTGGAATTCAATACAGCTCACCCGTAAATAGTCACAAAGAGCTTAATGCCTTTGTACATGCTATTGCTGGAGTTGGAGTTACTCTTAAAGAGAGAAGCCCAGAGTATTATAAACTCAGAGAAGCTCTTTTTGATACCTATTTAGGGGAAGTTCCAGAGACGTTTTCATATAAAGGTAAAGAGTACACACCTAAATCATTTGCAGAGTACCTAGAGCTAAATATGGACGATTATGTTAAAATAACTAGTTTTAGCCATATCCCTTTTTATGAAAAATCTCTACTAGAAATACCAGATAATTGGAATCACGAAAGGTTTTACAATTTACCTCTAGATGAGTTTATGGCAGTAATAGACAATGCTCTTCACAGTGGATATACTGTTTGTTGGGATGGAGATGTTAGCGAAAGAGGCTTCTCCCATACAAATGGCATAGCTATTAATCCAGAAACAAAAGACCTTGCAGATTTTATTGGTTCAGATAGGGCTAGGTTTGAAAAACTCTCTGTAGAGGATAAATATGCCGAAATATTCAAATTTAAAGAGATATTCCCAGAGGTTAATGTTACACAAAAGATTCGTCAACAGGGGTATGAAAACTTCACCACTACAGACGACCACCTTATGTTACTTACAGGAATTGTTAAAGACCAAAAAGGGAATAGATATTATATTACTAAAAACTCATGGGGTACAGCAAGAAATAAATTTGGTGGCTACCTTAATATGTCTGAAAGCTACGTAAGAGCAAAAAGCATATATGTTTTAGTTCATAAAGACTCTATTCCAGCCGAGGTAAGAGAAAAATTAGGCATTTAATTTAGACATTTATTAGATATGGGCATAAAGAAATACGTTCCAAATACAATAACTCTTCTCAATCTATTTTGTGGCACCTTAGCTGTAATTTTTGGATTGAAAGGGTGGCAGCTTTTTTCTATTTATTTAATAATGTTTGCTGCAATTTTCGATTTTTTGGATGGATTCTCTGCCCGTCTTTTAAAAGCCTATTCACCTATAGGAAAGGAGCTAGACTCTCTAGCAGATCTGGTTAGTTTTGGTCTAGCTCCTTCTATTTTAATCTATTACAGATATACAGCCTTTCTAGACTCTTATTCAAATGAGAAGATATCTCCTGTGGTAATTGGAGCTATGGCCTTTATACCACTTGTAATAACTCTAGCCTCTGCTCTTAGACTAGCTATTTTTAATGTAGATACTAGGCAAACAACTAGCTTTATTGGGGTTCCAACTCCTGCAAATGCAATGCTAATTGCAATGTTTACTCACTACACTCTTTTTAACAGCTCTTTAGATTTTATCTATAACAACCTGCTTTTTTACCCAATTATCTCGTTGGTTCTCTCTTACCTCTTAGTAAGCGACATTCCAATGTTTTCTCTCAAATTCAAATCTCTTAAATATTCAGAAAACAGAATGAGATACAACTTTGGCATTTTTTCTCTTTTTCTGCTTTTACCTATCATAATTTATGGAGAAAAATGGTCTCTTTGGCTACTTTTAGTCTTTATTATTTATATAGTACTTAATATTGCTTTATATCTAAAAAACCTTATTTCTGAACCTGGTTCAAATAATCTATAAAGCTTCTTCTTAATAGATCTCCAGTAGTAGCCCCTCCATTTTTATCTATGCTTTTTTTATGGCCACTATTTAGAAAAATTAGAGCTCTTCTCTTTTGGGCATCTATCCAAATAAGGCTTCCCTCTGGAGAGGAAGAGTGATATTGAAGAAACAGAGAAATATAATCTGCTGTTTTAGCACTCATTATCTCTTCTCCACCATACTGCCCTTTAGCAAAAACCAGAGAAATTAGTTTAGCTATTTCATTTGCATTACTGTAGAGGTGCTCATTTTCAAAATGATAGTTCCAAATACCCAATTTAGAATATAATTGCTCTTCTACAAATTGAGCAACAGAAGAGTTTGCTCTCTGCTCAATAACTTTTTTTATCCTTCTATTGTTATCTGCAGAAAACTCTGGCTCATCTGAGACTTTACCATAGGGTAAATGTCTATGCATAATTAAATCTGAAATAAGCACATCTCTATCAAACTCTTCAAGAGATAAAAGACCTTTCTCTCTTAGTAACATAGCAGAGGGGAGCAGTGTCATAGCGCCCTCAATACGGTTAAGAGGAAGCCTATCTTCTATAGTAATATCTCCATAAGAGTTATTTAGAATTATATCTTTTTCATTAATTAAAATAAGTTGAGCACCAGAATAGTTACCCCTATCAATATCATTTGAGATAATAGAGTTAATACTCTTTTCCAGAGATTCGTAGTTATAAGAGAGAGCCAACGGAACTCCGCACCTAACTCTTAAGCCACCCTCTGTCTGTTTTGAATAACCATTATTATACTCTCCTGCAGTTACAGAAAGCCTACCTGTAGCTGCTGTTGCTCCAAAAATAAGATGGGCAGCTGCAATGTTATTTTGAATTATATTTTGATATGCAACAATTAGAGAGGCAAAGTTTTTATGTCCCTCTAAAAAAGGAATTGCTAATGGGTTACCAAAATAGACTAATGTAGCTTTATTGCTCTTTGCAAAATCTGAAATTAGCTTCATCTCTTCTAAGTCTATCCCAAACTCCTTTTGTGGTCTAGCATCTGTATTGTGTAGAGCTATAATGGTATGATTGTTTCTTTCAAACTCCAAAAGAGCCTCTTGCACTTCTGTTTTCTTATACTCTCCTCTAAGAATAACTGTGTCTATAAATGAGTAGCTCAAGAGACTATTAGCAAACTCCTTCCCATGTTTGTCACCCCCAAGAGAGAGGTATCCAATCTTCTGCTCTTTTAAATTTTTAATAGGCAAGTTATTCTCTCTGTTTTCTAAAAGAGTGATACTGTTTTCAGATATTGAGGTAATTAAAGAATTGTACTCCTCTTTGTTTAAGTGCTCATATAATTTTTCTGTAGAGACAGTCTCTCTTTTTAAAAGAGTGCCAATTTTCATCTTGAGCATAAGCATTTTTTTTGCTCTTATATTGAGGCTATGCATAGATATCTCACTCTTTTTTACTGCTCTCTCCATAATATCTAATGCCTTTTCTACATTCTCTGGCATTAGTATAAGGTCGCTACCCGCTTTGTAGGCCTCTAAAGGCAGATACTCTGGAGCCATAAAAGTAGAAACACCTTTCATATTAAGTGCGTCGGTAATTATAAGGCCATTGTACTCTAATTCTCTACGCAACAAATCACTTACAATGGGGTGAGAGATTGAACTCGGCCGCCCAGAACTATCTAAAGAGGGTATCTGTAAATGAGCAACCATTACCATATCTACCCCTGCCTCAATGAGTTTTTTAAAAGGGTAGAGCTCCAATGAGTCTAACCTATCTTTGGAAAAAGAGATAAGCGGTAGAGCATGATGCGAATCTGTATCGGTATCGCCATGGCCAGGAAAATGTTTGGCAGAGCCAGGAACTCCAGCATCTTGCATCCCTCTCATATAGGCCACTCCATATTTTGCTACTAGCTCTCTATCTTCACCAAAAGAGCGAGTGTTAATTACTGGATTGGTTGGATTGTTATTTATATCAATTGAAGGAGCATAGTTAACATCTATTCCTAATCTTTTAGTTTGCTCTCCTATTGCATAACCCATTTTATAAATAAGGGAGTCACTTTTAAGAGCGCCTAACTGCATTTGCCTAGGAAAAGCCATAACAGAATCGAACCTCATTGAGGCGCCCCACTCGCCATCTAAAGTTACTAAAAGTGGTATCTTGGAGTGGGATTGAAGTAGATTAATCATCTCCACTCCTGGAGTAAGAGCAGAGTTCATTATAATAACACCCCCAACTCTCTCTTTTTTAACAAGATTTAATGCTTCAATTGTATTCTCGTTGTCTGGATCGGAAGAGAAGGCTACAATAAAAAGTTGAGCAATTTTTTCTCTTGTGCTCATTTTAGATAAAATGGCATCTACTACAGCATTTGAATAAACTCCTCTGGGTTGGCTTTGAGCCAGAAGAGTGAGGGGGCTAACAAGTAAGCAAAAGGTTGTAATAAAAGATAGAAATCTATTTAATTTAGATTTTCTTAATGTACTATTTAGCATTGTTATAATTTATTCTGTTAGATTGAAGATATTTGCTCTGCTAGTCTCTCTAACTTCTTACTCAACTCTCTATTAGCTGCCTCATATTCCTGCACAGAGTTAATGTCTGTTTTAACTCCAAAATAGAATTTTATTTTAGGCTCTGTTCCTGAAGGGCGCACAGAAACAACTGTATTATCACTACAAACAAGCTGAATTACATTAGATTTTGGAAGAGTTATCTTATATCTAAGATCACTTATGTTATCTACTGTTTGGGACTTTAAATAGTCGTGAATCAAAACTACTTGTGAGCCATCTAGCTTTTGCGGAGGAGACTCCCTAAACCTTTGCATCATTTTGTCTATCTTCTCTACTCCATCTTTTCCTTTTTTGGTTATAGATATAAGATGCTCTTTGTAAAAACCAAATTCTTGGTAAATCTGTAGAAGTAGCTCATAAAGAGTAAGACCTTTAGATTTGGCCCAAATTGCTGCCTCGGCAACAAAACAGCTAGAGATTACTGCATCTTTGTCTCTAACAAACTCTCCAACATTAAAGCCATAGCTCTCTTCGCCACCTGCAATAAAGAACCGTTTATCCTCTTGTTCTCTTACCACTTGAGCAATAAATTTAAAACCAGTTAAAACATTAAAAAGATCTACTTTATAGCTATCGCAAATAGACTTCATGAGATCTGTTGTAACAATTGTTTTAACCATATAGCCCTCTTTTCCCTCAAACTCTGTTAGTAGCCCCTTCTCTTTTCTTCTCTCTAAAATATAGTATGTTAAAAGAGCAGCCATTTGGTTTCCATTAAGAAGAATCATCTCTCCATTAAGATCTCTCACTGCAATACCTAACCTATCGGCATCTGGGTCTGTTGCCATAACAATATGAGCTCCTGTTTGGTTAGCCCTCTCAATAGCCATTTTAAGAGCCTCTGGATCTTCTGGGTTAGGGTACTTTACTGTTGGGAAATTACCATCATTAATGTCTTGTTCTGGAACATTTATTATGTTTTTGAACCCAATCCTTTTAAGGGCTTCCGGTACCATTTTAACACCTGTTCCATGCAACGGAGTATAGACTATTTTAAGATCATTCTCCTTAGTAATAAGTTCAGAGGAGAGCGTTAAAGAGAGAATGGCATTAAGGTAAGCCTCATCTGTCTCTTTGCCTATTATTTCAATTTTACTTTTGTCTCCTTGGAACTTAACCATTGAGGGGTTCTCTACTTTAAGAACTTCTTTAATAATATTACTATCGTGTGGAGCAGTAACCTGTGCCCCATCGTCCCAATAAACTTTATAGCCATTATACTCTTTGGGATTGTGAGAGGCTGTTAGCATAACTCCTCCAACACATTTGTAATGTCTAATTGCAAAGCTTAATTCTGGTGTTGGACGCAACTGTTCAAAAAGGTAAACTTTAAACCCATTTGCAGTAAACACCTCGGCAGTAATCTCTGCAAAATAAGAGCTATTTGTTCTATTGTCAAAAGCAATAGCAACAGCAGGGTCCTCTTTTTCTGGGAAGGAGGCCAAAAGATAATTGGCAAACCCTTGAGTAGCCATACCAACTGTATATTTATTAATTCTATTGGTTCCAATGCCCATTACTCCCCTTAAACCACCTGTCCCAAATTCTAAATTTTTATAGAATGCATCTTCCAGCTCATTAGATCCTTTAGATATCATCTCTTTTACTGTTGCAACAGTCTCTTTATCAAAGCTATTAGACAACCATGTTTCTGCTCTTTCTATATAATTTAAAGACATATTTTTTTGTATTAAATGTTAACAAAAATAACCAAATCATTCCTATTAGCAAAAATCAGTTAAACTACATTATATTTGCGCTATGAATCTTAGAGAATATCTACCATTTTATAAACGTAACATTGCTATGGCACTGCCTGTAATGCTCACTCAAGCAGGGCAAGTTACTGTACAACTGGCAGATAATATAATGGTTGGCCATTTAGGAACGGCTCAACTAGCCTCTGTTTCGTTTGCAAATTCTATCTTTATTCTAGGGATGGTATTTGGAATAGGGTTTACTCAGGGGTTAACTCCTCATATTGGTCAAAGTTTTGGTAGAGGAGAACATCAAAGAGTCTCTTCTTTACTAAAAAACTCGCTTGTACTAAACAGTATAACAGCACTATTGTTAACAGGGGTTATGTTCTTGGCTGGAAAGTTAATGAATGTAATGGGGCAAACAGATCAGGTTCTATTTTACGGAAAAGAGTATTATAATATTCTATTGTACTCTCTTCTCCCTTTTCTTCTTTTTTTTGGCTTAAGACAGTTTTCCGAGGGCATTGGTATTACCAAGTATGCGATGTATATAACTCTTTTTGCAAACTTTATAAATATAGTTCTTAATTGGGCTCTTATATATGGGCACTTTGGTTTTGAAGCCATGGGTGTGAGAGGTGCTGCCACAGCAACTCTTATAAGCCGAGTAATTATGTTGCTCCTATTTGCATACCTTTTTATAAAATTAGAGTGCTACAAAAAATACATAACTCTTTTTGTTGCTCCTCTTATTAATATTAACCTAATGTTTAAGGTATTAAAGACCTCAATACCTCTCTCTTTTCAAAATGTGGTAGAGATTACAGCTTTTAGTTTAAGTGCTATTATGGTTGGGTGGCTAGGTGAGGTACCATTGGCTTCACATCAAGTAGCTATGAGCATGAGTAGCTTTTCATTCATGATTGCATTAGGTATTGGTGCTGCTGCTACTATAAGAGTTTCTCACCAATATGGCTATGGCGATTATAAATCTATGAGAATTGCTGGATTTGCTTCTATCCATTTGAGTGTTGCACTTATGGCTCTTTGCGGTGTAGCATACATTATATTTAGAAACTACATACCTATAATTTACACTCAAGACCCTATGGTGAGAGAAATGGCTGCTACTCTGCTAATAATGGCTGCCCTATTTCAAGTCTTTGATGCGGCACAATTGGCAAGTCTTGCTTGTCTAAGAGCTTTGGCAGATGTTAAAATCCCCCTTTTACAATCTCTCTTATCTTACTATTTTGTATCTCTTCCAATGGGCTATCTATTTAGTTTCACTTTAAACATGGGAGCTGTGGGAGTATGGATAGGGCTATTATCTGGGCTTGCATTTGCAAGTGTTCTTTTCCTATATAGGTTTAACTCATTAAGTAAAAAGCTTATTCTTCAACAAAATGAAAGCAAAGGAATTTAATTATACAAAAGGAGTTCTTACTCTAATCTTTATTAGTACTGTTATTAGAATTGCCTTAGCACTAATATTAGATTTGGCAGAAGATGAAGCATACTTTAGAACCTTTGCACTTTTTCCAGAGCTGAGTAACTTTGATAAGCCTCCAATGATTGGCTGGATCATACAGCTATTTACAAATAATCTTTATTTTAATAGTGAGTTTGCTATTCGCCTCTCTTCAATCTTGTGCGGGAGTACTAGTATGTGGGTAATATATATTATTGCAAGAAGATTAAGTAGAGAAACTGCAGGCTTTTACTCTGTTCTTCTTTACGCAACCTCATTCTATTTTAGCATATACTCCTCTCTGTTAGCTCTACCAGAATCTCCTCAAACACTATTCTATCTTTTATCGCTCTACTTTATAATTGAAGCACTATTCCCTCGTAGAAAAAATTGCGAAGAGTCTACTATTATAAGTAATATGGCCTATATTCTAGCTGGTATATTTATAGGGTTAAGTATTTTGTCTGAGTTCTCCTCGGCTATGATTTGGCCAGCCATCTTTATCTATCTTTTAATTTACAATCGCTCACAATTTAAAAGGTTAGCTCTTTATCTATCGCTTATCACAAGCTTGCTTTTTTTAATTCCTCTCTACATTTGGTATTTTGGATATAACTTACCTGGAAGCCAGTATATAACTCTACTATTTAATTTCAATGGCAGCTTCCCCATAAGAGAGATGGTAAAGGGTTTGTTAGTTGTAATTGTACTTAACAACCCAATAAATATTGCAATAATCTTCTACTCCATAGTGAAGTTTAACAAAAGAAAGATTAGAGATAACAAATTCAACCTACTAATTACTATCTCCTCTATAACTGCTATCACATTTTTATCTCTCTCTGTTTTTTCCGGGATATTCATATACGCCATTTCGCATACTTTTATTCCGCTACTGTTCATAGCAGGTGATTATATGAGTAAACAGCTAACAAATAGAGAAAAGCTAACTCTACACCCCTATTTAAATGGCTCTATCTACCTCTACATAACTCTTTTATCAATTATCACTTTAAATAATTACACAGGCATTATTAACAACAATGTTTTTGTCTCTAAGAGTAGTCTCACTAAACCAGACCACTATCTATCACACCAATTTGGTTGGAGCGATCTTACTACAAAGTTTAGCTCTTTTTTAGAGAAAGAGAGGTCTCTAGAGTATCTAAATAGCTCATTTTTTATAGTTGAGAATAACTATAAAAAAGCAGCTATTATAGATTACTATATTGCTTCTCCAAATAATATGGCCGTTAAAGCAATTGGCACCTTATCTGAAATAAGAAAATATGCCTGGATTACTCAAAAGTTAAAATTCTTTAAAAAGGGTGAAAACGGATACTATATTGATGACTCCTCTTCTCCCGAAAATGCTATTAAGTTTGGAGAGAGTTACTACCAAAAAGTAGAGAAAGCATCTGTTGTATATATTATGAAAATGGGCAAGCCTGTAAAAAAATATACTATATACAGGTTTCTGAACCTTAAAACTCTACCTGTACAAAATAATATTGAGGTTGTAAATAGGTTTTACACCAATTTACAACCTCAACAAATAAATTCAAATCAAATATTGTAACAAAAAATTAGTTACAATTATTAAAGCTCATTAAGAGCCTATTAATTCTTTATCTTTATCCATCCAAACTACCTCTAAAAGTGAATTGTCTAAAGAAGAGAGAAGTTTAATCTTACACTTATATTTGTAAGACCACTTTCTAACTATACTCCATATACCTTTAGAGAGATAAGCCTCTAAAACAGGATTCACTTTTAATAAGAGTTGTTTATAACCTTTCTCTTTAACGTAAAACGCTAACTCTCTTTCTATAGTCTCATCTACAATAACTGTAGATGCAACTTTTCCAGTTCCTTTACACGAAGGGCATACTTCATTAGTAGCTATTTCTGTAGCAGGTCTAACTCTTTGACGAGTTATTTGCATTAGCCCAAATTTTGTAATAGGTAAAATATTGTGTCTAGCTCTATCTTTTTGCATTAAGTCTATCATATGCTTTAATAGCTCAACTCTATGCTCGTTAGTCTCCATATCTATGAAGTCTACAATAATAATCCCGCCCATATCACGAAGACGAAGCTGACGAGCAATCTCGTCTGCTGCATGCATATTCACTTCAAAAGCATTTTGCTCTTGACCTATCCCAGATTTTGCCCTTATACCACTGTTTACATCAACTACATGGAGTGCCTCTGTATGTTCAATTACAAGATATGCACCCTGTTTAATTGAAACAACTTTCCCAAAAGCACCTTTAATCTGTTTTGAAACATCGAAATGTTCAAAAATTGGTTCTCCACCCTTATAATATTTTACAATTTTCTCTTGACCTGGAGAAATTACAGAAATATAATCTTTAACTTCATTAGCTACACTCTGGTCATTAACATAAATATTTGAAAATGAATCGCTAAGTAAATCTCTTAAAATTGTAGTAGTTCTACTGTTTTCAGTAAAAAGAAGTTGAGGTGGGTTTGATTTTGAAATCTCTACCCATGAATCTTCCCATTTTTTAATGAGAGATTTAAGTTCTCCATCTAGTACTGCAGCTTTTTTTCCTTGAGCTGCGGTTCTAATAATAACTCCATAATTAGGAGGAAGAATGCTGTAAACCAGCCTTTCTAATCTTTTTCTCTCTTCTCTTGAAACAATTTTTTGAGAAATATTCACCTTGTCGGAAAATGGTAATAAAACCATATTTCTACCGGCAATAGAAATTTCTGAAGTAAGCCTTGAGCCTTTAGTTGAAATAGGCTCTTTTACAATTTGTGTAATTAAATGTTGGCCAGGTTTCAGGACATCTGTAATCTTACCCTCTTTTTCTAAAACATCACCTAATTTTACAGATGAGAAAAACTCTTTATAAGATTTTTTATTTTGGTTGATGTGCCTGAGAAAATAATCTAGGGCTTTAAAGGATAAACCAAGGTCTAGATAGTGAATGAAAGCATCTTTTTTGTCTCCGATATCTACGAATGCGGCATTAAGAGCAGGCATAATTCGCTTAACTCTCCCGAGATACACATCTCCTACCGAATAACTATCGTTGTTTTGCTCTTTATTGAGCTCAATAAGTCTATGACCTTCGAGCAGAGCAATTGATACCTCCGTGGAACTTACATCAATAATTAGATCTTTATCCATCTACTATTTTAAAATAAAACAATCTAAAGCAAATCTATTGACTTGCTTTAGATTATTACTCAATTAAAGACCAAAAAAGCAACTATTTCTTCTTCTTGTGCCTGTTTTTACGCAGACGTTTTCTGCGCTTATGGGTTGCCATTTTGTGTCTTTTTCTTTTTTTTCCGCAAGGCATAATTAAATATTTAAAAATTAAAAAAAATTATCTTTTAACGTTCTCTTTGACTTCTGTCATGAAAACTTTAGCTGGCTTAAATGCTGGTATAAAATGCTCTGGAATAACTAAAGTTGTATTTTTAGAGATATTTCTAGCTGTTTTTTGTGCACGTTTCTTCACAATAAAACTGCCAAACCCTCTTAGGTATACATTTTTGTCTTTAGCAAGTGAGTCTTTCACGCTTTCCATGAAACTTTCAATTACATTTTGTACAGCAATTTTTTCCATTCCTGTTGCTTTTGCAACTTCATTTACGATATCCGCTTTTGTCATGATAATAATAATTAAAGGGTTAATCTATTTTGAACAAACAAAAATACTATTATTTTATTGATAAATACAAATATTAGACCAATTATTTTTGTTTTATAGTAATCTTACCCAATAAAATAGAGATTTTAACTATATTTGAGAATGAAAAAGAGTCTAACAGTTATTGTATTTTTAACAGCTCTACTTCTTTCAACAAATATAATTATTTCTCAGGAATATTATTTCGTCTCTGAAATTACTGTTAGAGGAAATAATAAAACAGATGAAAAGACAATAATTAGAGAGCTCCCTTTTGAACTTGGAAGTATTGTTGACGCTGAATCATTAAACAACCTTATAAAACAAGGTGAACAAAATATTAACAACCTTTCACTCTTCACATCGGTTTCGGTGTCAACTGAACTATTCTGTGAGCATCTAGGGTCTAAGTATCATAATATTCGTGTTGTAATTGATGTAATAGAGCGGTGGTATTACTGGCCCAGAATAGGTCTCCGTCTAGAAGATAGAAATTTTAGTAGCTGGATAAAAAACCCAGATTGGGAAAATGTAACTCTAGAGACAGGCTTTACAATAAATAATGTACTTGGTAAAAACCAAACAATAAAACTACTAGTTACCAGTGGCTTTAATAAAGGATTTATGTTTGACTACTCTAATTTAGCGCTTGGCACTACTGGTAAACACTATCTAGGATGCAACTTTACTAGGCTCTACTCTAGAGTACAAAATGTCTCTCTAGTAGATAATGAGCCCTTTTACCTTAAATCAGATACCTCTTTCCTAACCAGTAGCTATACTGCCCTATTGACATATACATATAGGCAAAAAATAAGATTAAGTCACAATTTCAAACTAAAATTCGCATATGTAGAGTTAGACCCCGCAATTTTTTCTCACAATCCTAATTATTGGGGTAATCGCGAAATTAAAAGAAGAGGTTACTCTATTGAATATAACTTTATTTTAGATGAAAGAGATAATGTTCAATATCCTCTAGAGGGGTATTTTATTCGCGCTGGCATATCTGGTTATGTTACAAATAGAATGGATACAAAATACATTACAGCAGAGGGCGACTACCATTACTATAAGAAAATATTCAATAAAGGGTATATGTCTGCTAGAGTTCAATGCGGTATCTCTAAAAGCAGTGTTGAGGGATACATATTTAATAGAGCAATTGGATATAACAATATAAACCTAAGAGGATACGAGCTCTATGTAGCAGATGGGCAGCACTATTTTGTATTTTCACCTACAGTTAAATATAATATTTTACCTAAAACTTACTACACTCTAAATTTTCTCTCTTTTCTACCTAGATTTAGTAAAATTCACTTTGCTCTTTATGCAAAACTATATACAGACATAGGTTATGCTTGGCATAAATACCCAACAGCAGATAACGGGTTATCCAACAAATTACTCCAAAGCTGGGGCGCAGGATTAGATTTAGCATCTTACTACGACATTACTTTAACTGTAGATTACTCCTTTAATAATATAGGTAAACATGGATTCTTCATATCTCTTATGGCACCAATAAAATAGTTTGGCATAAAGATTGACCATATACCATATGAATAAGGCTCTAGTTTATTACACTAAGAGCTATGACATTTTGACACTTAATTTATAAGAGATAATATGAAGTTTTCTGAATATTTTTTACAACATACAGTTGCAGACGATGTAAACATTATACCGGTAATGAGCATGGAGGGCTCAGATGATCTTATTGAAAGCGATCTTCCAGAAACTCTCCCTGTTATAGCACTTAGGAATGCTGTGCTCTTTCCTGAAACAATAATCCCTATAACTGTAGGTAGAGAAAAGTCTATAAAACTGGTAAGAGAGGCATACAAAAAAGATAAAATACTTGGAGCAGTCTCTCAAAAAGATGCTAAGCTTGAAAACCCTAAGCCAGAAGACTTGTATGAAATAGGTACATTAGCTAAAATTATAAAGGTAATTGAAATGCCAGATGGAGGCATTACAATTATATTACAAGGAATGAGAAGGTTTAAGGTAGTTGAGTATTTAAGTAGCGACCCCTATTTTTTAGCTCAAGTAAAATATCTTGCCATAGACAAAAACCCAAAAAACAGTAAAGAACTTGAAGCAATCTCTGGATCTATTAAAGATTTAGCCCTTCAAATAATAAAACTATCTCCTCATCTACCACAAGAGGCTGCATTTGCAATCAAAAATATAGAGGGTTATAGTTTCTTAGTAAACTTTATCTCTTCTAGTATGGAGCTAGAGAGTATGTTAGATAAAATAACTCTGCTAAGAGAAGATAAACTTAAGAGCAGGGCTCTAAAATTGCTTGAGATACTAAATAGACAGATAGATCTTTTAAAACTAAAAGACGATATACAGCAAAAAGTTAGAGTAGAGATAGATCAACAACAAAGAGAGTATTATTTAAACAGCCAGCTTAAAACTATTCAAGAAGAGCTAGGAATGAGCAATAACACTCAAGATGCTGCTGAAATTAAGCAACTTGCTCAAAAGAAAGAGTGGCCAGAGTATGTAGAGGAAGTTTTTGAAAAAGAGCTCCAAAGATTCGAAAGAGTAAACCCTAACTCTCCAGACTACAATATCCAACTCTCTTATTTGAGATTTTTGGTGGAGTTACCTTGGGATGAACAGAGTAAAGACAATCTTGACCTAAAGCATGCACAAAAAACTTTAGATCTAGATCACTTTGGGTTAGAGAAGGTAAAAGATAGAATAATTGAACATCTTGCAGTTCTTAAACTGAAAGGAGATCTTAAATCTCCCATTTTATGTTTGTATGGGCCTCCAGGAGTTGGGAAAACTTCTCTAGGTAAATCTATTGCAAAAGCATTAGGTCGCAAATATGGTAGATTGTCTCTGGGGGGGTTACATGATGAATCTGAAATAAGAGGCCACCGTAAAACCTATATTGGAGCAATGCCTGGAAGAATCATTAATACTATTAAAAAAGCGGGTACCTCCAACCCTCTTATTGTTTTAGACGAGATAGATAAAGTTAGTAGTGACTTTAGAGGAGACCCTGCCTCGGCACTTCTAGAAGTTTTAGACCCAGAACAAAACACTACATTTCATGACAACTACCTTGATATAGATTACGACTTATCTAAAGTGCTATTCATTACAACTGCAAACAATATTGGAACTATACATCCTGCACTTAAAGACCGTATGGAGTTAATAAATGTAAGCGGTTATCTTGCCGAGGAGAAGTATTATATTGCAAAAGACCACCTCATTCCTAAACAGATAGAAGCTCACGGTTTAAAAAAAGGAGATTTAAAAATAACAAAACGTGGGATAGACACTGTTATAAATGATTATACTAGGGAGTCTGGAGTAAGAGAGTTAGACCGCCAAATAGCTAAAGTTGCTAGAATAACAGCAAAGAGAATTGCTCTAGACGAAAAACGCCCTGCTTCAATTGGCAGTAAAGAGGTTAGAGAGATATTAGGCCTCCCAACATACACTCCAGATATTCAGAAGGGAAATGAAGCCCCTGGAGTTGTAACTGGTCTTGCTTGGACTCAAAACGGTGGCGACATTCTGTTTGTGGAGTGTAGTCTTAGCCAAGGTAAAGGAGTACTAACAACAACTGGTAACCTTGGAGATGTTATGAAGGAGTCTGCTACAATTGCTTATCAATACTTGAAAGCAAACCCCAACTACTTAGACCTTAACCCTACAGAGTTTTCAAAAAAAGATATTCACGTTCACGTTCCAGAGGGTGCTATTCCTAAAGATGGACCTTCTGCTGGAATTACAATGATATGTGCTATAGCCTCTGCTTTTATGAAGAGGAAAATAAAAAGTGGAATAGCTATGACTGGCGAAATAACTTTAAGAGGTAGAGTGTTACCAGTGGGTGGAATTAAAGAGAAGATATTAGCTGCCAAAAGGGCAGGTATAAAAACAGTAGTGCTCTCTGTAGATAATGAAAAAGATGTTAAAGAGATAAAAGAGATTTACGTAAAGGGTCTAAATTTTCATTATGTAAATAACGTCTCAGATGTTTTAGAGTTTGTATTTTAAATAGAGCTCAAAAATGGATTTTAAATTAGAGAGTAGCTGGCAAGAAAAGTTGAGAGGTGAGTTTGATAAAGAGTACTTTACTAAACTCACCTCTTTAATTAAGGCCGATATTAACTCTGGATTCACTCTCTACCCTAAAGAGAGTGATGTATTCAATGCTTTTAAACTAACTCCATTCCACAAAGTTAGGGTAGTAATATTAGGTCAAGACCCATATCATGGCCCTAATCAAGCACATGGGCTGTCATTTTCAGTGCCAGAGGGGGTAAAGAAACCCCCATCCCTTGTAAATATTTTTAAAGAACTTCGGGCAGATATTGGTGTAACTCCACCCATTTCTGGTAATCTAGAGAGATGGGCAAAGCAGGGAGTCTTTCTATTAAATGCAGTGCTTACAGTACGTGCAGGAGAGGCCGCCTCACATAGTAAAATTGGGTGGATACAATTTACAAATGCTGTTATTGAGAAGCTCTCTAATGAGAAAGAGGGAGTGATTTTTTTGCTGTGGGGTAATTTTGCAAAAGGCAAGAAAGCTCTTATAGATAGTTCTAAACATTTTGTACTTGAAGCAGCACACCCCTCTCCTCTAGCTAGAGGCGCTTTTTTTGGTAGCAAACATTTCTCTAAAACAAATGAACTTTTGACAAAGAGTGGCAAAGAACCAATAGTGTGGTAACTTTATAATATTCCTAAATAGCTAGCTATATAGCTCTATCTAGAGCCAAATACTAGAGACCCAATCCTAACAAGAGTTGAACCATGCTCAATAGCAATATGGTAATCGCTAGACATTCCCATAGATAACTCCTTAAAGTTAACATCATTAACAAAAACACTCTGTTTTAAAGAACAGAAAGTCTCCTTTAATTTTACAAACTCTGCTGCTACTACATTTTTATCTTGAGTAAAGGAGGCCATTCCCATTAGACCACAAACTCTTACATTTGGGTATTTAGATAGGTTTTCAACAACCTGTTCTAACTCCTCTTGAGAGAAGCCTTGTTTACTATCTTCTTTTGCTATATAGAGCTGAAGTAGGCAGTTTACAATAATATCACGCTTGGCAGCCTCTTTATTTACTGCTGCTAACAACTTTTCTGAATCAATAGAGTGGATAAGATATACTTTATCTATTATCATCTTAATCTTATTCCTCTGGAGATGACCAATAAAGTGCCACTTTATATCTTCATTTGGAATCTCTTCCATTTTTAGACTTAACTCTTGTGGCCTATTCTCTCCAAAATCTCTTAACCCATAATTGTAGGCTGCTAATATAGATTCATTAGATTTAAATTTGGAAACTGCCACCAGTTTTGTCTCTGATGGCAGGTTTTCCAAAATAGTATCTATCTCTTTTTTATTAATCATTTTCTAGTTTTTGCTTGCTGTTGTTGCTTTTTATATGCTTCATCTAGCCTAGCTTGAAACTTAGACTTCTTCTTTGGAGCAGCAGCCTTCTCTTTAAGCTTTGCATAGATTTTATCTTCATCTACAAAATACTTTCTAATTATCCATGTCTGTCCCATTGTAAACAAGTTTGAAAGAAGGTAATAATAACTTAACCCACTAGAGAAGTTATTTCCTATTACTAAAAGGAATAGAGGCATAAAGTAGAGAGACATATATTTCATACCAGCCATTTGAGGGCCTGTATTCATTTGATCCATATTCATTCTTGAATAGAAATGCATAGAGAATGCCATTAGAAGGGCAAACAAACTAACATGATCTCCGTAAAGTGGAATTGTAAATGGTAAGTCTAATATAGAGTCAAAAGCACTTAAATCTTGAGCCCATAAAAAACCCTCTTGTCTTAACTCAAATGATGCTGGGAAAAAGCGAAACATTGCAAATAATATTGGAAATTGAAGGAGCATTGGCAAACAGCCTCCAAACATACTCACATTGGCTTTTTTATACAGGGCCATGGTCTCCTGTTGCTTTTTCATTGCGTCTTCTTGCTTAGGATACTTTGCGTTAATTTTATCTACCTCTGGTTTGAGCACTCTCATTTTTGCAGAAGAGAGATAAGATTTTATAGTTAAAGGAGAAATTATAAGCTTAATTAATATGGTGAGAATTAAAATTATAATACCATAACTATTTATGAACTTGCTTAGAAAGTCAAATACAACAATAATAACATATCTATTTACCCAGCCTATAATCCAACCACCTAAAGGGACAATTTTCTCAAATCCCATATCGTAAGATTTAAGAGTTTTAAAGTGATTAGGGCCAAAATAGAATTGTAATGGAATATTTACGCTCTCTTCTCCGCTATATGGCAGTTGCATAATAGCGGTGCAATTCATTAAATTTCTTTCTGGGTCATCTTCGGGATACATATTATATGAGATAAGACCACTGTTAAAGTTGTCTTGCGCAACTAAAATTGCAGAGAAAAATTGTTGTTGAAAAGCTACCCAGTTAACTCTGGTTCGTACATCTTCAGAAGACTTATCTTTCCTTAGACCTAAATCTTCTACAGAAGTTGAGTTTGGAAATTTGTAAACTATAGTAGAGTAGTTTTTCTCATTATTATAACCTTTCTCTTGTCTTGGAACATCTAAGAACCACTCTAGATCTATAAAAGCTTGATTTCTTGGTATATGCCTGCCTAACTCAACCATATTTATATTTAGATCTACCATATAACCCTCTTTTGGTAGAGTGTATGCATACTCCACGTATGAAATGGAATCTATGTAAAGTCTGTAAACAAGAGAGGTATCTGAAGAGGAGTGTAAATCAAACCCAAAATTTTTAGTAGAGAGCTGTTGTCCTGCATAAAAGTTTAAGGTAAATTCGCTTCCCTTCTCTTTAACTAGCATTAAAGCTAAGCTATCGTAAGTGTAATTGTTTTTTATCTCAACATTTTTTGGTTGAGCACCAAAATTAGAGAATTCAACTTTTATTTTATCGTTCTCAAGAGTAGTTTTAATATCATCTACTTTGCTTGCTGCAGAAAGTAGAGTCTCTTTATAAATATTCTCCTTTTTTTGATCTTCTACTGAAGTAGTTAAATCTCTATTTTCAATATCTTTAGAAACTACAGTATCTGGCTTGGTTGGTTCCGAAGTATGTTGGATAATACCCTGCGCTAACGCAATAGAATCTTGCTGTTGCTTTAGTCTCTCTTGCTCTTTAAATACCTTAGTGTTGTACCAACTGAAACCAATTAATATTGCTCCAATGAGAACAAATCCAAGAATAGAATTTTTATTCATATCTAACTATTCGTATTGTTTATCTATTAACTTAATCTTTGCTTCTAACTGTGACATCTCTTCTCTGGCTTTAGAGATTTTTTCTTCCATATCACTAATAATATTCTGGGCGTTTTTAGATTTTGCAAAGAAGCCCATATTGTTCTCCCAAAGCGCAATATCTTGCTCTAAAGCACGAAACTTTTGAAATAGCTTGTCTCTTTCGTACTTAATACCCCTATCTCCTTTAGAAGAAGACTTTACCTCTTTTATATGCTTTTTAAACCTAACTAATTTACTTTCGCTTTCAAAGTTTTTAAGATCAGAGAATTTAACCTCCATTGCATGCTTGAATGCTTGCTGAATAGCATCTTTCTCTTTAATAGGAACAAAGCCTATCTCACTCCAACGGTTTTGAAACTCTCTAAAAGCAGCAGTATGTTTTGAAGTATCTTCTATGCGAGAATAGTTGTTAATCTCTTCAATAAGATCTTTTTTCAATTTTAAATTACCTTCATACCCCTCTTCTATAGCAGAAAAGTGCTTAGATTTATTCTCAAAGAAAAAATCACATGCAGCTCTAAATCTTTTCCACACAGCATCGGACTGTTTTCTTGCAACAGGGCCTATCTCTTTCCATTTCTTTTGTAGAGAGATAAGTTGGTCTGTAGTTTTCTTCCAATCTTCGCTCTCTTTAAGAGCTTCGGCCTGCTCACATAATTCATTCTTTTTGTCAAGGTTATCTTGCATTATCTTTTTAAAATGGGCGTAAAATTCTCTTTTTCCATTGTAAAACTTATCGCAAGCTGCTCTAAATCTATCATAAATTTTCTGATTCTCTTTTTTAGAAGCAAAGCCTATTGATTTCCACTCTTGCTGGAGATCTTGCATCTTTTTTGAAAGAGAATTCCAAGCTTTATTGTCTAAATTACTTTCATCTAGCTCTTCTAACATAGTCTCGGCCTTAACACAAAGCTCTGTTTTTAACTCTAAGTTCTTTTTATGATCTGCCTTAAGTCCTTCAAAGTAATCTTGTTGTCTTTTATTAATTTTAGTAGTAGCCGCTTTAAACCTTTCCCAGATCTCTTCTCTTAACTCTTTTGGTACTGGGCCTAACTCTCTCCACTCTTCGTGAAGTTTTTGTAGCTTTTTAAAAGCAGTCACTACATTTGATTCATCAATAAGAGCCTCGGCCTTTTCACAAAGCTCTGTTTTCATCTCAAGATTTTTCTTGAGATCTAGATCTCTTAACTCGTTATTAATCTTAACAAAATCATAAAACTTCTCTACGTGAAAATGATATGTTTCCCATAAAGATTTGTTTGCCAATTGAGGCACAGGGCCTATAGCTTTCCATCTGTTTTGAAGTTCTCTAAAAGTTGGGAAAGTGTATTGCAAATCTTCCTGTTTCTCTAGCAACTCTTTTAACTCAGTAATAATTTGATTTTTCTGTGCTAAGTTTTCCTCTTTTTGACTCTCTAGAACACGTATATGAGTGGCTCTCTCTACTTTATATTTATTATACAGCTCTTTAAACCCCCTTTCTAACTCGGCAAAAGGATTTTCAGAAACACTCTCCTTCTCTTCTGAATCTTCTGAGCCTTCTGCATCTCCTATGCCTTTTGAACCACTAGAGACTTCGTGGGCAGAGAAAACCAAGCCAGTAGCAATTTTCTCTTTTTTAAGAGTTTTGTAAAAGGAGGCTTTTATAAGATCGGCATATTTATACATCTCTTGTTGGTCTCCCCTTTCAATCATGTCCTGAAAATACTGTACTATCTCTTTCAGATTCATTTCATTAAAGTTAACAGAATCTTTTTGAAGTTCTGTATTCTGGGTATTTTCAAGGTTTTTGTGCTCCTCGAATTGCTCTTGTTGAGCAGAATTGTGAGTCTCTTGAGTCATAATATAAAGACAAAAAAAGGTTTAATAACTGGCAAATATACAAAAAAAGTTTGCTATCCACATGGTTTATGTAAATTTGCATTATGATAAGAATAGACATAATTACAGTATTGCCAGAACTACTAGAGAGCCCCTTAAGTCACTCTATAGTTCAAAGGGCTAAAGATAAAGGGCTAGCCAATATTGTCATACACAACCTAAGAGATTATGGAAAAGGGAAATATAGGCAAACAGATGACTACTCTTTTGGAGGAGATGCTGGTATGGTTATTATGATTGAACCTGTTTACAAAATAATTTCCAAGCTAAAAAACGAACGGCAGTACGACGAGGTTATTTATATGAGCCCAGATGGTACATTATTAGACCAAAGTATTTCTAATTCACTATCACTTAAAAGCAATCTAATTATATTATGTGGTCATTATAAAGGGATTGATCATAGAATAAGAGAGCACCTAATTACTAAAGAGATCTCTGTTGGAGACTACGTTTTAAGTGGTGGAGAAATACCAGCTGCTATTCTTTGCGACTCAATAATTAGACTCATCCCAGGAGCAATATCAGATGAAACCTCGGCACTTAGCGACTCCTTTCAAGACAACCTACTAGCTCCACCAGTCTACACAAGGCCTGCCAGTTTTAATGGTTGGGAAGTGCCTAAAGTTTTACTTAGCGGGAACCCAAAGCTAATTAGAGAGTGGCAAGAGTCTCAATCTTTTGAAAGAACCAAAAAATTGAGGCCCAATCTTTTAAAGTAATTTTATAGCTAGAACCCAAAACTATCTATTACAAGCTCTTCTTGCTCTTCTTTAAGTGGTTTTTTAGCAGTCTCATGTACATCTAACCCCTGAACAATCATAGCTTTTTCTGGAACAGCAGGGCAAATAAATTCACACCCCCCACAACCAATACAATAATCTCTGTTTACACTTGGAAAATAGAGACCCTCTCTATTCTTATATGGTACCATAGTAATGGCTTTTGTAGGGCAATGTTCTTCGCAAGCTCCACAAGCTGTCTTATCTGTGAAGACAATACATCTCTTAGGAATAAAACGCACTTTACCTACTTGTGTAAGTTTTTTCTCTTCTAAAGTAATAGGCATTATGGCATTAGATGGGCACACTATAGAACATTGGTTGCACTCATAACTACAGAAGTGGTTGTCAAAATTTAGCACCGGCAATAAAACTCCATCTAAACCATACTCCATAGTTGCAGGCTTTATTATATTATTAGGGCAGGCAGTAATACAGGCGTGGCATGCTGTACAATTTTGTTTGAGGTGCACTATACTAATAGAGCCTGGAGGAGAGATTCCACTGATTTTAGGTTTGACACTCAGCAGAGGTCCAACTTTTGCTGCTTTTACTGCTAGGGCTGTTCCCATAAGCCCCATTGCAATTAACGCTCTCCTTCTATCTGGAGAGTTAATCTCTTTATTTTGAGCTTCTATAGGATTGTTATAATTCTGTTTAGAACTCTTTCTCCATGTAAAACTAAAGGTCATAGAACCATTTTTGCAGGCGGCAACACAGTTCATACAGACAACACACCTACTTGTATCTACAGTTTGGGTTTTAAGATCTATGCATTGAGATTTGCACTTAATAGCACAAAGGTGACATCTTGTGCACTTCTCATGATTAATTACTGGCTGAAATGCAGCGAACCTAGAGATTAACCCAAGCAAAGAGCCCACAGGACAAATTGTATTACAGTATAATCTCCCTCTAAATGCACTAAAAAGAACTATAGCTGCCAATAAAAACAGTGCAAAAACAAATGAACCAACAGCAAAATGAACAAAAGACCTAAAGTAAACGCTGTTTGGGAATAAAAAAGAGATACCGTTATTAATTAATTGCTCTGAATTATTAATAATCTCACTTGAAATTCTACCCCAAATTGAATAGGGGTCTAGATAGGCCAATGGCAAAGTAATGCCTATAATTAAAAAAAGGGCAACAATACCAAGAACTATATATCTAGATTTTTTAGGTTTGTCGTATGTAAATCGTTTCTGCTTTTTAGATTTAAATAAATTTGCAACCCTTGTAGTAACATCTTGAAAAACTCCTAAAGGGCAAATAGTAGAGCAGTAAACTCTTCCAAATATGAGAGTGAGAAGCAATAACAAAATAAAAACAACTGCAGTTCCAGAAAATACTCCTAAAAGAGAAGGAACAAATTGCAACTTAAGAAGAGTAGAGAAAACAGAAGTTTCACTATTTACAATATATAAGAAAGCAGCAGTTATTGAAACTAAAAAAAACAGTGCAACCCCTACTCTTATCTTTTTTAAAACTTTATACATACCCTAGCCTAAACGTATTCTCTCTACTTTTAATTTAGAAATATCTGTTGTTCCAATGTTCAACTTCTCTGCAAGACCAATATGAGTAACCTCATCTAATTTCATCTCTTTAAACTGAGCAAAAAACTTAACAGCAGCAGTATCTACAGCAACAATATCTGGAGAGATAAATAGTGCTTTTGCCAATTGGACATCTTCTATTCCTTTGCCCTTAGGGCCATTTTGAGTCATTACCCTGTATGCATCAACTATATTAAGAACAGGCATTTTTTCAAAGGTAGAACAATCTGCAATACATTGGTGCAAATCATTAGCGTGAAAGAACCTTCTATCCCAAACAATACCCATAAAGTTTTTCATAGAAATTGTCATTCTGGCGCCACCATGAGTCTTTAATATAGGTACATTAATCCATGCATCACAATCAACTATAGCTTCATGAATCATTACCTCTTTTAATCTAACTCCTTTGGGAAGCTTTACTGTTTTAAAATACTTTTGGTCATGAGCAAATGCAACTTTAGCTCCTGCCTCTTTTGCAGCACTCTCAATACCACTATTTTTGTAACATGCTTGCCATTGATCACATGTATGGTCAAAAACTGTTACCTCTTTAGCTCCAGCTGCAAAACAATCTTTTATAATGGCCGAGACCAATTGTGGATTAGTATTGGCAGCAAGCTCTGGTGCTTTATCCCATCCTATATTTGGTTTAATAACAACCTTATCTCCTTTTTTAATATATTTAGATATACCACCCATAGCCTCAATTGCCTTTTGGTACATTTGAGCAGGTTCACCCCCCATAACTGCAACTAAATCATTGGAGGCAGAAACACTCATTTTATCATCAGCAAAAAGGTCATTACCTTTCAACTTGACTGCACCAGCTATTCCGCCCAAAAGTGCAGCTTTTATAAAATTTCTCCTTTCCATAAGTCATATATTTATACAAATATAATATAACTGTTCAATAATAGTAGTGAAGTATCTCTTTTTTAAAAAAAATATATATCTTAGTAAAAATTTAAATATGAAAGATTCTTTAGTAAAACGCATCTGGCTCTTTTACTATGAAGGGTTTAAAAGCATGACATTAGGTAAAACATTATGGATTATAATCCTAATAAAACTTTTTATAATGTTTCTTATTTTAAAACCTTTTTTCTTCAAAAATGAACTTCGCTCTTTTTCTACTACCGATGAAAAAGCAGAACATGTAATAAACAACTTAATTGAAGAGAACTAATTACCCTAAACTTAAACACTACAAATATGTTATTAGCCTCATTACTTGATCTTTCAAGACTTCAATTTGCGCTCACAGCTATGTTTCACTGGCTTTTTGTGCCCCTAACTATTGGGTTAGGGTTCATTATTGCAATTATGGAAACATATTATGTTAGAACAGATAATAAGTTTTGGAAAAGAACAGCTAAATTCTGGATGAAGATATTTGCTATAAACTTCGCAATAGGAGTAGCAACCGGAATTATTTTAGAGTTTCAATTCGGCACAAACTGGAGTAACTACTCCTGGTTCGTTGGAGACATTTTTGGAGCTCCATTAGCAATTGAAGGTATTTTCGCCTTCTTTTTAGAGAGCACCTTTTTTGCAATAATGTTTTTTGGATGGAACAAAGTGAGTAAAAAGGCTCACCTTCTCTCTACATGGCTTGTTGCTTTTGGAACAATTCTATCTGCACTTTGGATTCTTATTGCAAATGCTTGGATGCAATACCCTATTGGCATGGAATTCAATCCAGATACTGCCAGAAACGAAATGATAGATTTTTGGGCTATTGTAACCTCTCCTATTGCTTTAAATAAGTTTATTCACACTGTAACCAACTGCTTTGTTATAGCTTCAGTAGTAGTCATTGGCATCTCTTCTTGGTATCTTCTTAGAAAAAGAGAAGATGAATTTGCTAGGAGAAGTATTAGAATTGCATCTGTTTTTGGACTAATATCCTTAATTATTGTTATTTGGTCTGGAGACGGGTCGGCCTATCATGTAGCTAAAAAGCAACCTATGAAACTAGCTGCTATGGAAGGTATGTATAGAAGCCAGGTGGGAACTCCTATAGTTGCCTTTGGAATATTAAACCCAAATAAAAACATATCTCAACTAGAAACAGACTCTTTAGCTTATGCTCTAGAGGAGCCATATTTAATAAATATTTCAATCCCTCAAGGGCTCTCTCTTTTAGTTGATAGAAAGCTGAATACATTTGTTCCTGGAATAGAAGACATTATTGAAGGAGGCTACACCTATATAGATGGAGATGGTAACGAACAAGTTGCTATGCCCGTTAGAGAGAGAATGAAAAAGGGTAAAATAGCCTTGGAATCTCTTGCAATGTACAAAAAAGCAAAAGAGGCCGGAGATGAAGAGGGGAAAGAGATGGCTCTCTCTCTACTAAAAGAAAACTACCCCCATTTTGGATATGGCTTTATAGAGAAACCTACAGATATAGTCCCTAACGTACCTATAACCTTCTACTCTTTTCATATAATGGTTATCTTAGGAGGCTTTTTTATTCTACTTTTTGGTTTAACTATCTACTTAGATAGAAAAGAGTTACTTACAAGATTTAAATGGTTTCACATTCTTGCAATAGTAAGCATACCTTTAGTTTATATTTGTACACAAGCTGGATGGGTGGTATCTGAAGTTGGAAGACAACCGTGGACTATACAAGATATCTTAACAAGTAATGCCTCACTTTCTGGAGTTAGCTCCTCTACAGTTTTAACAACAGTAATAATGTTTTTCGTTCTTTTCTCCATATTACTAGCTGCCGAGCTAACAATACTATTTAAAGTGATTAAAAAAGGGCCTGGAGCCTAATTCGTAAACCTAAAAGATTTTTATTATGCTATATACTCTTCAACATTATTGGTGGTTAGTAGTTTCTCTGCTTGCCGCACTACTTGTATTTTTAATGTTTGTCCAAGGTGGTCAATCCCTACTATTTGGAATTGTAAAAAGTGAAAAGGAAAAAACATTGCTTATTAATGCGCTAGGCCACAAATGGGAACTTACTTTTACAACCCTAGTTACTTTTGGAGGCGGAATATTTGCCTCTTTCCCTCTATATTACTCTACTAGCTTTGGCGGCGCATACTGGCTTTGGATGGCTATTTTGTTTCTTTTCATAGTTCAAGCTGTCTCTTTTGAGTATAGAGGCAAAGCTGGCAATTTATTAGGTAGCCGTACCTATGAAATCTTTCTATTTTTGAATGGCTTTCTTGGCTCTCTTCTGCTTGGAGTTGCCGTAGGCTCTTTCTTTACAGGAGGCTCTTTTTTAATGGATAAAATGAACATCACAGATTTAAACCTACAAGTAATCTCTCAATGGACTAATCCATGGCATGGATTAGAGTTAATTACAGTCCCCTTTAACCTACTTATGGGAATTGTTGTCTATTTGGCAGCTAGAACCTTGGGGTTACTTTACGTGATTAAAAGAATTGATTCAGACACTATAGTTCCAAAAGCAAAAACACAACTTAAAGTTACAGGTGTAGCATTTGTTCTTGGATTTGTAGGCCTTCTTATTGCTCTATTTACAATGACAGGCTACTCTGTAAATGTAGAAAACGGAATTATATCTCCTGTTAAATATAAGTACTTTTTTAACATGACTCATCTTATTTGGCCTGCAGTTATGCTAATAGTAGGAGTTGTTTTAGTTTTAATTGGTATTGGATCTGCTCTGTTTTCTAAGGGAAAGTACAGCTTCTTTGTTACTGGTGGTGGCGTAGTTTTAGCAGTTTGGAGTATTTTAATTTGTGCTGCTTTCAACAATACTGCTTTTTTTGTTTCCAATGTAAATATCCAGCAATCACTAACACTCTACAATAGCTCTTCAAGTGAATTTACACTAAAGATAATGTTCTATGCCTCACTTTTTATTCCATTTGTAATAGCATATATTACTTATGTATGGAAAGCGCTCTCTAAAACTAAAATTAGTGAAGAAGATTTAGATAGGCCAGATAGCCACAAATACTAAGTGCCCTATCTCTTAAAGTAGGCCCAATCTCTACAGTAGTAGATAGGAACTACTCTTTTGTAACACCGGTAGTGACAACTCCTGTACTGTAGTTGAATTCACTACCGGCTGTACTATGGGGTATTGTGTAGATGAGCATTGTTACAACAGCAGCTAATGTATAGAGATATCTTCTACTATTGATTTTATGACCCTTTACTCTAGAGTTCAACACCAATGCTACAATCCATACAAGTACAGCAACCATAGTTTTAGTATCTGTAAGGTCTCCACCAAATGGCCAGCCAGTCCAATAGGCACCAAAAGCAGCTTTCTGCACAAGAGGTCCAAAGAAGAGACCTCCAGCAACAAGAGTGATAACTGTAATATATGCATACCTCCTAACTTTTGAGCTATAAAAAAACGAGGTGATACCTGCTAAATTAGAAAAAAGCATAGCCACAAACATTAGAATAATATGGGGGATAAGAATTTTTGAACTAACAGGTGCTTTAAATCTTAGTATAATTCCTTTTTCTTTTTCTATCATTACACTCTCACCCTCTTTTGTAATCAGCGGATAGTAAATAATTTTACCTGCTGGTGGCTGAGAGGGCAATTCAACATAATATAAACCCTCTTTATATGTTGCCTCTACAGTTATTAAAGAGTCGTTCCCTGGATATCTTCTAAGCAATATAGAGAGAGAAACATCATCTGAAATAGGCTCAAGTTCAACTTTCATTAAAGAGGTTTTCCCTTCATTATTAAGGTTATCTAAACTAACTAAAGTCTCTAAACTTCTAGAAAACTTAGTTGTATAGGTTTCTCCTTCAAGAACAAATTTTGTCTTAAGTGGATTTGTAGGACCAGTCACTCTTTGATAAATAACCGCACTTAAAGTAATTACAATAGCAGCTACCCAAATTAAAAAACTCTTCATACTATAAAATTAAAGATTTACTACTATAACTAGCTCTTCTCCCTCTCTAGTAATAACTATTTCAACTTCTTGTCCCTCTTTTAAATCTCCTAAAGAAGACATATAGTCATAAATATTATTAATTTTTTTACTCCCTATTTTGGTTATTAAATCTCCCTCTTTTAAACCTGCTTTATGTGCTGGCCTACCTTGGGAAACAGGGCCAATTCTAAAACCATCTCCCTCTTCGTATGTGAAGTCTGGAATAATACCAAAGGTTACTTTAAAATTAGCTCTTTTATGGGTAGAAGGTTTTTGTTCTACATAATTATAAACTACCTGGAAAGAAGATAAATTAATTGAATTAATAATATTTACCACATAATCTGTAATTGATTTTAACCCTTCAAAGTTTATTAATTCAGGCATGTCAGATGGAGTATGATACTCTTTATGAACTCCAGATGTAAAATAGAGTACTGGCGTTTTTTTAGAATAGAATGAAGAGTGGTCTGAAGGACCCATTCCATCTTTGGTAATTATTAAATCAAATTTCGATAAACTATTTGATTCATTTAATAGACTATCTGCACCAGTAAAGGTTCCAGAACCTCCTGCCTGAAGTTTGTTTTCTTTAAGACGTCCAACCATATCAAAATTGATCATTAGGGCTGGTAGCTTATTTAATTTAGACAGAGTATCTGAAAATATAGCAGACCCTACAAGACCCTTCTCTTCTGCACCAAAAGCAGAAATTGCTATCTCATATTCATAATTATCTTTACTACTACTCTCGGTTAAATAGAGGTTTAACACTCTACCAATCTCTAAAATTGCAGAGACTCCACTTGCATTATCGTCTGCTCCAGGGTGAACTTTATGGGCAGTTGGAACTCTACTACCACTATTTTCACCTCCCATACCTAAATGATCGTAATGGGCGCCTGCCAAAATGTAATTTTCTCTATTACCTGGTGTAATCCCAGCAACGTTATAGGTTCTTGCTATAACAGATTCTGTATCACTGTTAATTTCACAAAGAACAGAGCCTCCACTTTTAAGATTAGTTGCTACCTCGGCAGAAATCATAATAACTGGGACTGCATTCAGCGAACCTTTTAAATCTGTATAAGGAGTAAAAGAAGAGTTGTCGTAAAAGAGAATAGCACTAAACCCCTTTTCAATTAAAGGGGTAATTTTAAAGTTTATAGAGTCTCTAGAAGAGTGAATAAGAATAATAGTATTCTGCTCTTTGTTAGGTATAACCGCAGTATCTAAAGAGAGTTTACCCTCTAAATAAATCTTGGGAGAGAGAGGTGAAATTGAGTAATCTCTATCTTTAACTAACTCTTTATCATTTAATTTAACATAAGAGCTATTGAGTACTTGTCTATGTAAAGAGAGATTAAAAGGAGTAACAAAAGAGTCTCCTATTAATGGGACAAGCCCCATCTCTTCCATTTTTCCTGCTATATAATATGCAGCAAGAGAGTCCTCTACTGTACCTGGGTGCCTCCCTTTTAATGAGTCTGAAGCCAAATAATTCAAACTCTCTTTTAAAAATTCAATATTAGACTCATAGTTTTGGCTATGAGCAGGAGTAACAACAAAAAGTGATAGAGATATAACCCCAAGAAAAAGAGAAGTAAATAGTGTTTTAAATCTTAAAGTTGTCATTTAGAGGCTGCTTTAAGTGTATTATTTAACAATGAAACTATAGTCATAGGGCCCACTCCTCCAGGAACAGGAGTTATGTAGGAACATTTAGGAGCAACTTGGTCAAACAAAACATCGCCATAGAGTTTATATCCAGATTTTGTCTCGCTAGATTTTACTCTTGACATACCTACATCTATGACAACAGCACCCTCTTTTACCATATCTCCTGTGAGGAACTGAGGAACTCCTATTGCAGCAATAATAATATCTGCCATGAGAGTTATCTCTTTTAAATTCTTTGTGTGGCTATGGCATAAAGTAGTTGTAGCGTTTCCTGAAGAGGTTTTTTGAGAAATTAAATTTGCCATTGGCCTTCCTACAATATTGCTTCTTCCAATAATAACACAATGCTTACCTTCTGTCTCAATATTATAATGAGCAAATAACTCCAAAATACCTGCTGGTGTAGCAGAGACAAAAGATGGTAGCCCAAGAAGCATTTTACCCACATTTATTGGGTGAAATCCATCTACATCTTTTGCTGGATCTACTGCTTCAATAACTTGTTGTTCATCTATATGTTTTGGTAGTGGCAACTGTACAATTAACCCATCTATAGAGGAGTCTTTATTAATTTCTTCTATCTTAATTAGAAGCTCTTTCTGAGATACACTTTCAGGAAATCTAATTAGAGTAGATTCAAAACCTACCTGTTTACAAGCTCTCTCTTTATGTCCTACATAGGTTTCAGAAGCGCCATCATTCCCAACTAATATAGCTGCTAAATGAGGCCTTTTTCCACCTTTTTCTACAATAATCTTTACTTTAGAAGCTATCTCTTCTTTAACAGCATCGGCAGTAGTTTTTCCGTCAAGTATCTTCATTAAGTCTGTTTTTTTATCTTCCAAGAGAACCCATTGCTCTCATAGCTTTGGCAGAATTACCCCCAGCCATATTCTTCATCATTTTTCTTGTCCCTTCGAACTGTTTTATTAATCTATTTATCTCTGTAATTGAAGTGCCACTTCCCTGGGCAATTCTTTTTCTTCTAGTTCCGTTTAGCAGAGATGGGTTCTCTCTCTCTTCAACTGTCATAGATTGAATTATAGCCTCAATACTTTTGAAAGAGGAGTTATCCATATCTACATCTTTCAAAGCCTTTCCCATACCAGGTATCATTGATGCTAAATCTTTGATATTACCCATCTTCTTAATCTGCTGAATTTGATCATAAAAATCTGAAAATGTAAATTGATTTTTAGCAAATTTTCTTTGTAGTTTACGAGCCTCCTCTTCGTTGAACTGCTCTTGCGCTTTCTCTACTAGAGAAACCACATCTCCCATTCCAAGAATCCTATCGGCTATTCTCTTTGGGTGGAACACATCTAATGCATCCATCTTTTCACCAGAAGAGGCAAATTTAATAGGTTTGTTTACAACCGAACGGATAGAGAGAGCTGCCCCACCTCTAGTATCACCATCTAGTTTTGTAAGAACTACACCGTCAAAATCTAACTTCTCATTAAAGGCTCTAGCAGTCTCAACTGCGTCTTGGCCAGTCATTGAATCTACAACAAAAAGAATTTCAGAAGGGTTTACTGCTTTTTTAATGGCAGAAATCTCTTCCATCATCTGTTCATCTACTGCCAAACGCCCTGCAGTATCTATAATAACAAGAGAATAACCCTCCTGCTTAGCCTTTGCAATTGCGTTTTTTGCAATTTTAACAGGATCTAGAACTCCCTCTTCAAAATAGACAAATGTCTCTGTTTGCTCTCCTAAAATTTTAAGCTGCTCTATAGCAGCGGGGCGGTATACGTCGCAAGCCACTAGCATTGGTTTAAGCCCTCTTTTAGTTCTACTGTTTAGAGCTAGCTTCCCACTAAAAGTTGTTTTACCCGAACCTTGAAGTCCTGCCACTAAAACTACTCCTGGGCTTCCTTTTACATTTATATCGGTTGCCTCACTCCCCATAAGCTTTGTAAGCTCGTCATGAACAATTTTTGTCATCATTTGTCCTGGACGGACAGCTTTCAACACATCTTGCCCTAACGCAATCTCTTTAACGTCGTCACAAAACTTCTTTGCTATTTTATAGCTAACATCGGCATCAAGTAGAGCCTTTCTAATATCTTTTAATGTTTCTGCAACATTTATTTCTGTTATTCTTCCCTCTCCTTTAAGTAGTTTAAAGGAACTTTCTAATCTATCAATTAAATTTTCAAACATTTTATAAAAAATTAAACTTCAAATTTAGTTATCTTCAATAAAAGACCTCAATATTTTTCTACCATCACTATTAACTACTGCCTCTAAATGGTATCTTACTAACTCGGAATGGAATAAAAATGGATCTCTTAAAAAAACATAAGAGCCATCCCAAGAGTAAATCTTTGCCATAGCAGAAGTAAAAAACAGAGTAATTAGCTCTTTGTTCAAATTGGGTCTATAAAGCTTTTCACCTATTCCTCTTTCAAGATTCTCTTTAATAATCTTAGAGTAAAAACTCATACGGTTTGTATGGTCTAAAACCTTTAAATCTGGAAGGAATTTTGAGGAATCACTAAGTAGTAATGGGCCAATTTCTTCTAAAGTTTTATTCATCATACCACTAGTATGAAAAAGTGCTTCTATTGCATTTTTACCTTGACTAAGAGAGAGATTAATCTTAAACTCAATATCTTCAATTACATGTTGCATTACTGTTCTCATAAGCCCATCTTTACTCTTAAAGTTATTGTAAAGAGTCTTTTTAGTGAGCTTTAAATCAAGAGCAATATCTTCCATTGTAAGATTCAGCCCTTTTTTTTGAAAAAGCTCATAAACTTTAGAAACATAACTATCTCTAGAACAATACCTTGCCATATAATCAGTAATTAAAACATTATTTTGAATAGTATTCTGGAGCAAGCTCTTTTTGATTATATCTCATACCCATAACCTGCCCATATGCACCTGCAGATCTAATTGCAACAATATCACCTCTTTTAGTCTCTGGCAATAATATATTTTCGCCAAAACTATCACTAGACTCACACACAGGACCTACAACATCATACTCCTTTTCTACTCCCTTAGAAGTTAAGTTCTCTACTTTATGAGAAGCTTGGTATAGTGCAGGACGTATCAAATCATTCATCCCAGCATCTAATATTGCAAATTTCTTTCCTTTTCCATGTTTCACATAAAGAACTCTAGAAATTAAAGAACCACATTGAGCAATAATTGCTCTACCTGGTTCAAAATGTATATCTTGGTCTTTATTTCTTTTTAGGTTTTTATCAATTATTGCAAAATAAGATGCAAAGTCTGGAATTGGATTGGCATTCGGGTTAGAGTAATCTATACCTAGGCCACCTCCCAGATTAATGTTTTTAACATACATCCCCTTCTCTTCAAACATAGATACAATCTCGTTAACTCTAATAGCAAGCCTTTCAAAAACAGAGTAATCTGTAATCTGAGAACCTATATGAAAGTGGAGCCCTGCAAATTTCACATTATTACATTTTTCAAGAGTCTCTATAACTTGGTCAAACATCCAGTAGCTAATACCAAATTTATTTTGAGAAGTACCTGTTGTAATATATTTATGGGTATTAGCATCTACCTCTGGATTTATCCTTAATGAGACTGGGGCCACCTTACCCATTTTACCAGCAATTTCATTAATAACCTCTATCTCTGGAATAGATTCACAGTTAAAAGAAAAAATATCTCCTTCTAAAGCTGTAATAATCTCTTTATCTGATTTACCTACACCAGCATACACTATTTTTTTTGAATCAAAACCCTTTTTAAGAGCAAGAGCTACTTCACTACCACTTACACAGTCGGCACCAAATCCATAGCTCTTAATCAAATCTAAAATAGGGTCGTTTGCATTTGCCTTTAGAGCATAATGTGCATGAAAGTTATACTTATTGAGTTCACTTGTATAGATATCTAACGTTTTTTTCAAAAGTTGCATATCATAGTAATAAAAAGGAGTTTCAAGAGTGTCAAACCACTCAACAGTTTTTTGATTAAACATATATAAAAGCTTAAAGTGTATAAAGTGTTCTAAAATTATAGCTGCAAAAATAGTAAAAATCTTGTTCTTAGTTTATAATATCTATATTTGCAAATATAATAATGTAATTTTAATGAAACCTATAGTAGTATGAAACCAACAAAAAAAGAGCTGCTTAAAGATACAATTAAGCATATAGACATTACTGCTTTTGATTCAACTTATCTTATTGATTCAATGCGTGACATGTCATTCACTTCTAGAGATACAGCGGCAGCTGCAGATACTCTGCAAATGATGATTAATGATAAAGAGTCTACTAACTGGCTTATCCTTGCAGGAAGCACTTCTGCAGGAGGTTGTATGCAAGCCTACGTAGATATGATTCGCTTTAATATGACAGATGCAGTTGTGGCAACAGGCGCATCTATCATTGATATGGACTTCTTTGAAGCATTAGGCTACAAACACTATAAAGGGTCGCAATTTATAGACGATTCTCAACTAAGAGAAAACTATATAGATAGAATCTACGACACATTCATAGACGAAGAAGAGCTCCAAAATTGCGATGCAACAATAAAAACAATTGCAGACTCTTTAGAACCTCGGCCCTACTCTTCTAGAGAATTTATACAAGAAATAGGAAAGTGGCTTACCAAAAACTCCGTTAAGAAGAACTCACTTATTCAAACTGCATACGAAAACAACGTTCCAATTTTTGTACCTGCATTTAGCGATTGCAGCGCTGGTTTTGGTTTGGTAATGCACCAAGTAGAGAGAATGAAAGAGAACAAACCATATTTAACAATAGACTCAGTAGCAGATTTCCGCGAATTAACAGAAGTTAAAATGGCAGCAAAAAGCAGCGGTCTCTTCATGATTGGAGGTGGAGTTCCTAAAAACTTTGCACAAGATACAGTTGTATGCGCAGAATGCCTCGGCTTTGATGTACCAATGCATAAATATGCTGTTCAAATCACAGTTGCAGATGTTCGCGACGGAGCATGCTCATCTTCTACACTAAAAGAGGCAAACTCATGGGGCAAAGTAGATACTGCACATGAACAAATGGTATATGCCGAGGCAACTTCCGTTGTTCCTATTATTTTAAACTATGTCTACACCAAAGGAGATTGGAAAAAGAGAGAGAAGAAAAACCACTCACTCCTTTTTAAAAATGGCACCAGAGGAGAAGGACTTCTGTTAGGAGAGTAGTTAGAACCAGGAGATGATTACTCATAACTTATTTACAGTGTGGTAGTTAACTTTTGAAAATAAGCCCTTTTGGGTTCATTTAGAAAAACTAAATGCTTGGCTACTAAGTATCTACTTGTAATCATCTCCTAGCAATTTTTGCTCTGCTCTGCTCAGCATAAAGCAACATCTCTTTTTTAGCTAATTAGATGAAGTGGTTTGAACAGATAGGCCTAGGACCGTTCAACTACCAAAGGGAGGCGCTCCGCAGGCCCCGAAAAACCACAAAGAGAATAGCGTCTAGAAAAAAGAGCGTTGCTGCTGGTGAGCAGGCAGCTAACAGCTAACAGCTAGCAGCAAATAGCTAAGAGCTAATAGCCAATAGCCAATAGCATTATAAGAAATTACATAAATAAAATAATCATTATTATGAGAAGTAAAGCTAGGTGGGAAGCTTTAGTAGATGAGCTAACCTATGTGCTCTGGTCTAAGTAAATCAAATACAGTTTTCACAGGAGAAAATGTTGTAATAGGAACCTCTACAAAAACAGTGTTCCAACGGCTCATAGCACCATTCCACAAACCAGGTAATTCCAATGCTTTTACAGAGACCCCTTCTAAACTTTTAACCGAAATAAAACCCGTTTCGGGATCGACATACTTAGATAAATCAAACTTATCTCCTCTATAATTTTTAAGAGAACAGACCAAATCTACTGGATTAAAGTGAGTAGATTGCTCTACAATCTCTTTTACCTTAGCATTTTTCATATCTATCTGAGCAGACTCTAATATTTGTAAAGAGACAGATCCATCTGCATCTTTAACCAAGAATGGGCCTCCTCCAGGTTCTCCCAAGTTTTTAACCATACCACAAACTCTTAAAGGCCTGTTTAATCTTGACTTTAAAAACTCCTTCTCAATTTCTTCAGGAACCTCTGGTAGGTCTACACAAAATTCACTCTTAATAAATTGCCTTATCTCTACTAAAAGCTCATGGTTTTTCTGACCATCTAACTCACGCAAATATTCAAAACTCTTCTCTTGAATATTTAATAGGTATCCAGATAGAACTTTTTTCCACAATACAGTATCTTGAGTTAAAGACTCTTTTGCAACATTATCTATATTTTTTATTATTACTATATCTGAATCTACATCATTTAAATTCTCTATAAGTGCCCCATGGCCCGCAGGTCTAAAAACCAACTTTCCATCACTATCTTTAGCAGGATTGTTGCTCATATCTACCGCAATAGTATCTGTAGAGGGTTTCTGGACGGTAAAAGATATTTCAAAATTACAACCAAATTTTTTCTCATAAGAGTTAAGGTTTTTTTGAAGAACTTCTTTAAATAGAGAGTAATGCTCATTAGAGACAGAGATAACTAGCTTTGCTACACCATCTGAATTTACAGCATACTTAGAAGCTTCGGCTAACTGCTCTTCAAAAGCCGTTCTTTCTCCACTGCTGTATTTGTGAAACTTAATAAGACCTTTTGGTAAGTTACCATATCCCATTCCCTCTTTTAGTAGTAGAGCCTCTAAAACCTCCTTCTCAGAGGCCTTTAGAATATTTACATGCTCTTTTAGCTCATTATAGAATGGAAAGCTCTCTATCTCTTTAAAGAATTTATTAGCAGGAGAACTTTTAGGTAATTTACCATTCGCTTGAGCACTATTTATTCCATCGTAAAGATCTTTAAACATTCTTGTTGCAGCTCCCGATGCTGGAACAAACTTACACACCTCACCTTTGAATTGAGAGTAACGGTTAACATATAATTGTTGTTCATCTTTAGAAATAACCTTTACTCCTCTATTTGGTGTGGCAGCTGCCACAATATGCGGCATCTCAAAACCAATTTTAAATTGTGTAAGCTCTTGTAAAACCTTCTCTTTTGAAGAGCCTCTCTCTTCAATCTGCTTTAGCTCATCTTTACTAAACATATAATTTCTGTTTTTATATAAATAAGTTCAACTTTTCTAACTTAGAAATAACCTCCCAAGGCAACTCTCTTCTATAAATATACTCACTTCTAATTCTCTCAAACCCATCTGGATTTGCTTTTAACATTAAATCTTGCTCCCAAACAGGAAAAATATGAAGAAGCAAATTTACTGCTTTGCTAAAATATGTAGATTTGTCTGTAATAGAAAACTCTGAGTAAAAAAAGGAGTCCAGAGCAATCTCTTCAAAAAGAGGAGCCTCAATATGAAAGTTTTCAAGTTCTTTAATAGAAAAAAAATTAGCAAAGCTCAACACACTCATTACAGTAGCATTAATCTTTCCCTCTAAAGAGTACCCCGCAATATGCGTTGTGGCTATATCTGTCACATTAAGAAACTCTTTATCTATATTCGGCTCATTTTTCCATACGTCTACAATTAGACCTCCTAACTTATCTTGGGACTCAATAACTGCTGCTTCGTCTACAACTTCTCCTCTTGAACTATTAATTAGAATAGCCCCATTTTTCATCTTACCTATAAAGTCATAAGAGCAAATATTTCTAGTTTCAGAGTTTAGAGGAACATGTAAAGTTATTACATGAGAGTTTTCTAGAACATAGTCTAAACTGTAATAAGGGACAGTGTTGGTAATTCTGCTTTTTGGAGGGTCACATCTAAGAACAGACAATCCAAGCTTCTCTAAAAGAAGAGCTAGCCTCTCCCCCACGTTTCCAGCACCTATTATGCCAATGGTTTTATTGTTTAAAATTAAACCTCTCTTTTGTACAAGAGCAAAAAGAGTAGTCACAACATATTGAACCACACCATTAGCATTGCACCCTGCAGCATTAAAAACAGCAATTCCCTCTCTGGTGCAATACTCTAAATCTATATGATCACACCCAATAGTTGCAGAAAAAATAGCCTTTACAGCAGTTCCTTGTAAAAGCTCTTTGTTACATTTAGTTCTAGTGCGTATTATCAATGCTTGGGCATTAGAGATAACATTAGAGTTGAATGCATCACCTTTCAAATATGAGACAATAGAGTAAGGCTCTAAAACTCCTTTTATAAAGGGAATATCGCAATCTACAACTACCTTTAATTTTTTCATCTAATTATAGTTCTACTTTAAAATAAGAGTCTTTACAACCTCGGCACCTAGTATTTCATTCACTCTTTGGGTAATAACAATTCTGTTCATAAAGAGCTGAGTTTTTGCCGAGGAAGAAGAGATTCTACAAATAAGACGGCCATTTTTAAAGTATTTATCAAGAGTATACTCTTTAAACTTCTCACCAACAACACTGTCCCACGCCTCAAACACATCCATTCGTAAAACTCCCTGGTCTAAACCAGTCTCTTTTAAATACTCTTTAAAAACTTCGCCAATCAATACTGTTTTTTGCCTTCTCATAACTCTATTTAATTGTACCGGAGTCTATCTCAAATAAAGATGAACTACCATTAATTTTAGCTAATATCTCCTTAACTCTAACTTTATTGCTATCTGTTATAAATATCTGTCCAAAAAGATTAGAAGATACCATATTTAGTAAAGATTGTACTCTATTCATATCTAATTTATCAAAAACATCATCTAAAAGTAATAGAGGCACTCTTTTGTGCATCTGCTTCATTATCTCAAACTGGGCAAATTTCAAAGAGATTAAAAATGTCTTCTGCTGCCCTTGGGAACCACATATACGAAAGAGATGTCCATTCATATTAAAGACTAGATCGTCTCTATGAATCCCTACTGATGTATGCTTTAAGATACAATCTTTTTGGATATTTGCCTTTAATAACTCCTCTAAATTACCTTGTTTAAGATGAGATCTATACTCCATCTCAATACTCTCTTTCTGGCCTGAGAGTTCATTATAGTATTTATTTACTATAGGAAATAACTTCCCAACAAACTCTGCTCTCTTTTCAAAAATATAGGTAGCATTCCAAGAGAGCCTCTCAGAAAAAGTATCTAAAAGGTCTCTACTGAAATTGTCTGACTTAAGTAATCTATTTCTCTGCGCCAATAGTTGATTGTAGTTTTGAACTCGTCTTAGATATTCATTATCTAACTGAGATAATATTGAATTCATAAACTTACGCCTCTCCTCTCCAGATTCATTAATAAGACAATTATCATATGGAGAGACCATAACAATAGGAATAACGCCAATATGATCTGAAAGCCTTGAGTATTTTTTAAGATTACGCTTAAAATGCTTAGGACCTGCCTTTTCTAAAGAAAAAGTGATAAGATCTGTTGTTTCATCTTCTCTAATGTACTCCCCAGCAACACTGCAAAGGTCAATATTATAACCTATAATATTCAAATCTAAACCAGAGAAATAGCTTTTAGTCATAGAGAGGAAGTAGATGGAATCTAATAGGTTGGTTTTTCCTGCTCCATTCATTCCAGTTATACAATTTAACTTAGGAGAAAAGCTAATTTCTGTGGCCGAAATATTTTTAAAGCCCGAAATAGTTATTTTATTTAAATACATTTGCGAATAAATTGATATACAAAGTTACTACTTTTATCTATTTAAAATTTGAGATTAGATAAAAAATTGTAATTTTGCATCCTGCTAATATATCTTAATAAATGTCAAAAAAAATTAAACATCAAGATCCGGAAGAGAGCGTAGAGAACGCTTTGAATGTTACTGAACAATTCATTGAGAACCACAAGAACAAACTTGTCTATTCCGTAATTGCAATTCTTTTAATTACTACAATTGGTTTTGCATATCACCACTATTATCGCAAACCTCTAAAAGAGGAAGCTCTAGGGCAAACTTTTATTGCCGAACAATATTTCAGTGCAGATTCTTTTGCGGTTGCACTTAATGGAGACGGAAACTCATTAGGGTTTAAGCAAGTAATAGATGAGTATGGCTCTGCAGCTCCAAAATCTGTCTTTATGTATGCTGGAGTTTGTGAATTGCACTTAGGTAACTTCAACGAGGCCATCTCCTATTTGAAAAAGTACAAATCTAAAGACCCAGTTATGCAAGCAAGAGCAATTGCCAATATTGGTGATGCCTACGCAGGTCTAATGAATAATACCGAAGCTCTTAACTACTATCTTAAAGCGGCATCTTATTCAGACAATGTACTAGCAGCAGCATATATGCTTAAAGCAGGAATTATGCAAGAAGAGCTTGGCAATAATAGCGCTGCAATAAAACTATACGAAGAGATAAAAGTTAAATACCCTCAAAGCCAAGAAGGTATTGAGGCCGATAAATTTATAGCACGAATTAGTGTTAAATAAGGCTCCATTTATCTTCACTCTTTTTGAGGTTAATCTATAATAAGAATGGGAAGAGCATTTGAATTCAGAAAAGAGAGAAAAATGAAAAGGTGGGGAAATATGTCTCGCACCTTTACTAGATTAGGGAAAGAGATTACTATTGCTGCAAAAGCAGGAGGTCCAGACCCAAACAACAACCCCAAACTAAGAGTTTTAATCTCTACTGCACGTTCAGAGAACATGCCCAAAGATAATATAGAGAGAGCAATAAATAGAGCTGTAGAGAAAGAACACTCAGATTACAAAGAAGTTGTATATGAGGGTTACGGTGGGCACGGAATAGCTTTTCTTATAGAGACCGCAACAGATAACCCAACTAGAACAGTTGCCAATATAAGAAGTATCTTTAATAGAGCTCCGGGTGGTTCCCTAGGAGTCTCTGGCAGTGTAGAATTTATGTTCGATCGTAAATCTGTTTTCAAAATCAAAAGTGAAGAGCCTTTAGATCTTGAGGAGTTAGAGTTAGAACTAATAGATTATGGAGCCGAAGAAGTTTTCAAAGAAGACGAAGAAGCTGGTGAAGGAGAAGCAATTGTTATTTACGGTAGTTTTGAATCTTATGGTAACATTCAAAAGTTTATAGAAGAAAAAGGTTATACGCTTATTAGTGGAGGTTTTGAGAGAATTCCAAATGTAGAGTTAAAGAAGCTAAACGAAAAGGATAAAGCCGATATAGACAAAGTAATTGAACGCCTCGAAAATGACGATGATGTTCAAAATGTTTATCACACAATGGCAAATTAAATTTATATTAAAAAGTGATTGATGTTTCAATCGCTTTTTTTTGGCATAAGCTTATAATTACATACCTTTGTAAGATACTTATTAAAAATTTATAATCAATATTTTATAATATTATGAAACTATCGCATATTGAGCACATCGGTATCGCTGTTAAGTCTTTAGAGAGTGCTATTCCCTTCTACGAAGAGAAACTGGGTCTTAAATGTTATTCAGTAGAAGAAGTTGCAGAACAAAAAGTGAAAACTGCATTTTTCAAAGTTGGTGAAACTAAAATAGAACTTCTGGAGAGTACAGACCCCGAAGGTCCAATTGGTAAATTCATTGAGAAAAAAGGCGAAGGTGTTCACCATATTGCTTTTGCTACAGATAACCTACAAGAAAATCTAGATGAGTTATCTGAAAAAGGTGTTAGATTAATAGATAAAACGCCACGTAAAGGAGCAGAAGGCCTAAACATAGCATTTATTCATCCTAAATCTACAATGGGTGTTTTAACAGAACTATGTGAAGATCCTAATAAAACCGCAAATAATTAATTTTTAATCTAAAATATACAATGAGCCAACAACTAGAACAAGTTAAAGCGCTAATTCAGCTTCGCGATAAAGCGCGTTTGGGAGGTGGTCAAAAAAGAATCGACTCACAGCACGGCAAGGGAAAATATACTGCTCGTGAAAGGATTACAATGCTCCTAGACGAGGGTAGCTTTGAAGAGTATGACATGTTTGTAACACACAGATGCACCAACTTTGGAATGGAGAAAAACTCTTTCCTTGGCGATGGTGTTGTTACTGGATTTGGAACAATTGAAGGAAGACTTGTGTATGTATTTGCACAGGACTTTACAGTATTCGGAGGCTCCCTATCTGAAAGCTTTGCCATGAAAATTTGCAAAGTTATGGACCAGGGCATGAAAATGGGTGCCCCTGTAATTGGAATAAATGACTCAGGTGGTGCACGTATTCAAGAAGGTGTAAATGCACTTGCAGGATATGCAGAGATTTTCCAAAGAAACATCTTAGCTTCAGGAGTAATCCCTCAAATATCTGCAATATTTGGCCCTTGTGCTGGAGGAGCTGTTTACTCGCCTGCTCTAACAGACTTTAACATTATGACAAAAGGTACTAGCTATATGTTCCTTACTGGTCCTAAAGTTGTTAAAACAGTTACTGGAGAAGATGTTACACAAGAGCAGCTTGGCGGAGCAAGCGTACATGCATCTAAAAGCGGAGTAGCTCACTTTGCAGTAGAAACTGAAGAAGAAGGGATTCAAGTAATAAGAGATCTTTTAGGCTATCTACCTCAAAATAATTTAGAAGAGGCTCCTATTATTCCTAATAGCGATCCTATAGATAGACTAGATGATAGCCTTAATGATATTATCCCAGATAGCCCTAACAAGCCATATGATATGTATGAGGTTATAGGTTCTATTGTAGATGAAGGAAAGTTCCTAGAAGTACATAAAGATTATGCAACAAATATTATTGTTGGATTTGCACGTTTTAATGGAACATCTGTTGGTATTGTAGCTAATCAACCTAAAGTTTTAGCTGGTGTTTTAGATATTAATGCTTCTAGAAAAGCTGCTCGCTTTGTTAGATTCTGCGATGCATTTAATATTCCTCTACTTACCCTAGTAGACGTTCCAGGGTTCCTTCCTGGCACTCAGCAAGAATACGGTGGTATTATTCTTCATGGAGCAAAACTACTTTATGCATACGGAGAGGCAACTGTTCCAAAAATTACAGTAACTCTTAGAAAATCTTATGGTGGAGCATACTGTGTAATGAGTAGTAAGCACCTTAGAGGAGACATCAACTATGCATGGCCTACTGCAGAGATTGCAGTTATGGGACCATCTGGTGCAATTGAAGTTCTTTATGGAAAAGAGGCTGCAAAAGCTGAAAATCCTGCAGAATTTGCCAAGGAGAAGGAAGATGAATATAGAGATGCATTTGCAAACCCATATAATGCAGCAAAATATGGTTATATAGATGACGTAATTGAGCCTAGAAATACAAGATTCCGTATTATTAGATCTCTACAGCAACTAGCAACTAAAAAGTTGGTTAACCCACCTAAAAAACATGGAAACCTTCCACTATAAACAAACTGCCAACAAAATGAAAAAAATAAAATACAATATACTTGTATTGTTAGGTTTTTTGGTCTTAGCATCTAATGTTACAGCCCAAAACATGTCTGATATGTGTATTAATGAGTTTTTGGTAACCAATACCGACGACTTTGTAAACGATTTTGGCCATAGAACCGGCTGGGTTGAGCTCTTCAATACATCATACGGAACTGTTAATATTGGCGGCTGCTATATTACCAACGATCCTAATAATCTTACAAAATATGTTATCCAAAGAGGAGATGAACTCACCAAAATAAAGCCTAGACAACATATACTTTTCTGGGCAGATGGTGAACCCCACAGAGGTACTTTTCACCTAAACTTCACTTTAAAAGAGTCTAAAGAGATAATTTTAGTAAGTAGCGATGGAAAAACTATTATAGATAGAGTAGAAATTCCTCATGATCTACTTTCAGAGAATGTCTCATACGGAAGAATTAAAGATGGAGTAACCGTAATGGCCACAAAAGAGAACCAAGATGTTGAGAG
>Ga0265293_10001634_pt1 | contig 47999 bp, 33 predicted proteins | sample Munlanlewell138R_FD_192505 | JGI IMG/M metagenome (GOLD analysis project Ga0265293, IMG submission 192505) | Leachate microbial communities from a municipal landfill in Southern Ontario, Canada - Leachate well 138R | ecosystem: Engineered > Solid waste > Landfill > Unclassified | place: Canada... | reverse complement strand
GAGGAAATTCACCACACTCTGTATTCTTACAACCACAGCAGAATCCACAGCACGTTGAAAATGCCGCCAGCCAAATTCCACGCCCGCTATTTAGAAACCGTGTCTACGAAAAGGGGTGCTTGACATCTTGCAAATTTCTTCTATAGTATTTGTACATCACTAGAGACGGCTGCCAATGTACAATATTTTTTCTTTCATAAAGAGCGGCAAATACCGCTTACGAATACTCCTTGGATTGTTTTTTATACTGGGATTGTTTGTTTTCTCAATCTTAAAAGTTTTTGGTCTAACTACTCCGGAACTGGCTTGGGTAACATCAATGCCTGCCTCTTATAATCCCACCCAATTATCGCAGCGAAACCACGCACTGGCTATCGATGATTGGAATGATAGCAGTATTGTCCAGTTTTCTACCATTAATGCTGGTGGCGGCACCACCAATGTGCATCGCGACGGCGGCACCGAAGTCGTCACGACTCAAAATGCAGCAGGATTGATCAGTAAGTTTAATGATGGTGGTGAATATTTATGGAGTAAGGTTCTTGTGGGAGAAGATACCAATGGCCAAGCGGATGACGATGTTATCATTCATGACGGCACCTTTGACACAAACGGAAATATTTTGGCTGTAGGCCAATTTAGCAGCGACCTAATTACCTTAATTCCAGAAGAAATTACTGAACCGATTGAAGAGCAGTATGAACAAGTGGTGTTCGATTTTGCCTCGAGTGTGGGACAGGGAGACGTTGCATCTCTGAGTTGGGAGCACACGGTTGGCGAAGGCGACAATTCAATCTTGGTTGTTGGGGTTGCTGCGAGAGAAAATGCTAATGTAGTTACCGCCACCTACGCAGGTCAGAACTTAAGCAAGATAAATGATCAGGGTTCACTCGATGTTCGGGCAGAGTTGTGGTACCTATTAGATCCACCTGAGGGTAGCGCTCAGGTTGTCATCAATCTTGATAGAACTCAGTCTGTTAGTGCCGGTTCCGTATCCTATTTTGGCATTGATCAATCTAATCCTATAAATAATCATGATTCTATGCATGTTTCCCCAGCCGTCGATGCGGCAGGGATGAATATTACTGGACACCCAGAGGGCTTATATATCAGCGTGGTGGCACTGCAGAGCGTTAATCTTCTGAGAAATGTGCAGGTAGGGCAAAACATTCGTGTCGATCAAACCTCTACCGCCAACCACCTTGGCATGAGCGACCAGATTGGGTTGGAAAATCCCTACCTGGTTTGGTCAATTGAGTATCCTGATTTTTGGGCTTTTAATACAGTTGCCTTTAATCCAGCAATTGATACCAGCGAGTTTGTGCCAGAGATTGTCTATGACAATTCCAGCTATCAATCAAATGATGGCACGACTAACTCGTTGACTTGGGAACATACAACCGGAGCAGCAGATCGAAGAATTCTCCTTGTTGGAACAGGCACGAGAGGTGCTTCTGCAGTAGGTTCTATCACTTATGCTGGTATTGATTTATCTCCGATCATTTTAGACAGAAGTAACTTTGATGTTCAATCAGAATTGTGGTATTTACTTGATCCTCCAAGTGGGACTCACGAGCTTGTAGCAAATTTCTCTACTGTCCAAAACCTCAGCGCCGGAGCGATTACATACAGTGGGGTTGACCAAGATGAACCAATATTCGAAGAGGGTGACGCGGATGATTGGCGGTGGCTTGACGAGGCCTCAACCTCGTTGACTAGAACCATTGAGAGTGTTGAAGGTGGGGTGGTAGTTGGCGCCATTGCCTTGCAATCAAGAAATACGAGTTTAGCGGCTGGAGAAAATCAAAACAGCCGAGTTCAACCGCTATCATCTGCGGGGGTGCTAAATATGAGCGATGTATTTGGCAGTGGCGAGCAATCCCTAGAGTGGACATATACAGGTGATTACTGGGCTTCATTCATAGTTTCTTTGCGACCCTACATTCCCGTTCCACCCACACCAGCTGTTCAGATCAGCGCCGGTGACTCTACTAGCCCATTGTTGATTGAGTACGATGCTGATGGTAATTTCTTGTGGGCAAACACTCAACCAAATGCTGACATCAGTTACAATACCGTGAATTCTTATTACACTCACGATGACACAATTCTTGTTTCAGGTTATTTCAAAGGCATTGATGTAAATCTTAATACCTCCAATGCTGATGACTCAGTAGATCTTTACAGCACTCCAGAAATTGAGGTGGCTCCGGGTGTGATGGAGCCGACAACCCAGCCTTTCATCAGCCTATTTACCTCAAACGGAGACTACCTTTTTTCCAAAGTTTTTTCATCTGACGCAGTGCTAGATCCTGATGTTCCTGCCCTAGAAATTATTGGTGCGGAACAGAGCTGGGACAACATTGTGATTACTGGTAATTATCTGGGAGAGGTAGAGTTAGATTTTACTAACGAAGAACCGGAATTATACCCCGATGGCCAGAATGACCCAACGATTGAGGGTGATAATGAATCCAATATGTTCGTGGCTGTGTTTGACAAGTTGGGCAACTATCTTAACTCAACATCAACTAGTGGCACTGGCTTTGTTGAGAACAAAGATATGATCTTTAATGGTAATAGGATTATCACTTCTGGGACATTCCTTGGCACTACGGATTTCGGCGATAGTGAACAGCCAAGCATTCATCTGTCAGAGCTAGATAACCAATATGGTGACGGCTATGTGTCTTCTTATTATTATGACTGGTGGGAAGGAACCCTGGAGCACGAATGGACTCGGACAATATCAGGGGTAGGTTATGAGTCAATCAATGCTGTCACCTTAGGCCTGAATAACAGTATTTTATTGCATGGTATTTCTACTACTCCGTCTATCAATAACATAGATTTTGACCCATCTCCAGGTAAGGATATTTTTAATCTAGGCTCTGCTAATCCGCTATTTCTGACAAGATTTACATCATCTGGTTTTTATGATTGGACTTACACTTTTGGCAATAGTACCTTTCATCATCAAAACGGCCATGAGTACTTGGCCTCTGATATCATTTTTGATTTTCAACAGAGCAGAATGTTAATCAGTGGCCAAACCGGCACTGGGGACACCGTCGATTTTAGTATTGGTACTGAATCTGGCCAAGCCCAGGGAGTATATCTTGCTAGTTATGAATGGGATGTCGGCAATGGTAGTATCGGTGACCCTTGGCCTTGGAATGAATACGACGACCCTCCTCCGCAATCTGGTCCACCGGTTTATACCACTCAGTATGATTTGCCGGCAGACTACAAAAACATTGGCAGCCCGTATGACATCGTCGCACTGCCTGATGGAACTTCCTGGTACGTAGACTCAATGAACTCAAGAATCGTTAAGATTGGCAATGATGGCTCAATCTTGAGAACAGTGGGGCGAGCAGGTGACCAGGATGGAGAGTTTGCTGGCACTCCCCGTTCAATTGCGGTTGATAATGATGGCTTTCTTTATGTCCTCAGCCAGAATTGTCGCATAGATGTTTTTGATAGTAACGGCGGTTACTTACGCCGTTTTGGTAGTTGTGGACCTGATGAAAACCAACTACAAATGACTGCTGGATCTGCTTATCCGCACTCTATTCATTATGATCAAACCAGCAACACTATACTGATTTCAGATACGGTAAAACACAGAATTGCCAAGTTTTCAAAAAGTGGCACCTATATCAATAGCTTTGGTGGGTATGGCACAGCCAACGGCAAATTTAATCAACCTGCGGGAGTAACTACCGATAGTAACGGCAATATTTTTGTAGTCGATGAGTTCAATCACAGAATTCAAGTCTTTGACCAACAGTATAATTTTCTGCGTAGTTTTGGTGAATTTGGCACTGAGGTTGGTCAGCTGCGGAATCCCAAGGATATTGAAATTCTTAGCAACGGCGAGATGTTTGTCACTTCGCAAAACTCTCAGAAAATCCTTAAGTTTGATGCCGAAGCTAATTTTAGCTTTGAAATTACTCAATTTGGAGATGAGGGGCAACGTTTCTATCACCCGCAATATATTACTGTTGATGCTGATGAGTATATCTGGGTCACTGACTGGTATCACAACTTCATCCAGGTTTTTGACCAAGATGGCAATCATGTTCAGTCGATACAGAACGCTGGCCTAGGAAACGGTAAATTCAGTGAGCCTACCGATGTTGAGTTTGATGAGCAAGGCAACCTCTACATTCTTGACAAAGGTACGGCCTCTTATGACTATGCCAGGATTCAAAAATTTAACAATATCGGTGAATTTCAGGAAGAAATTGTTGTTCCGGAAGAGGTGGGAGAGGCAGTTTACTTCATGAAATATTTGGGGGCGAACACAATACCGCAATTGCCCTTTCCAATGATGTTCGTATCTGGAACAGCTGGTGTTGGCGTTATTCCGCTGACTACCTATGAGTACCTGCCTTTCCCTGTAGACGACACGTTTGATGAGGCAAGGGGGATTGATATTTTGAGTCGTTCAGAAACATATGAAGAAGATGAAGAAACTTATGAATATCAGTATATCTATTTTATTATCGCTGACTTGTTTAATCATCGTTTTCAAACCAGCTATCTTAGTCTTTTAAATGGAAACTACGATTATGGATACTCCGACTCATTTGGCATTGTCGGAAGTAATCGAGGTCGATTCACCGAACCGGAATCATTAATTTATAACAAATTTATAACAGATGATCTGCACATCATCGTTGCCGATAAGAATAGAGTTTCGGTTTTGACGAACTATGGCGAATTTTTGCGCGAGCTTTGGAATATGGGTGTTGTTGGGAATTCAATCATTTCTAAGCAGTTGGCTATGGGCGGAGAAAATGGCGAGCTGATTTTTGTTTCCAATACCTGCAGGGTCCAGGTTTTTTCGGCAGAAACTTACCAATATCTTTTCAGTGTTGGCAGTTGTGGTAGTGGTATTGATCAGTTTGCTGATGTGCGCGGTTTGGAATTTAACCCACTTAACCGCAAGCAATTTTTTGTTGCCGATAGAGTGAACAACCGTGTCTCTGCTTACGGCCAAGGTGTGAGAATTGTTAATCTTATTTCCAGCACTGACGTAGTTGAGGAATCTGATCAACGCAGTTTGGTCAAAACCTTTTGGAACCCGGAGGATGAGGGCATAGACAATCTTTCTTCGGCTCTCTATTTTGGTGATTACATAGTTTCTGACTTTAATGTTGATCTTTCGGAAACTCGAGATTGGTCAAAGGTCAATGCTATGATTTCTTCGGTTGCTGACAAATCATTAATTGTCAATCTAGATCCGGAAAACTCACCTGGTGTTTCTGAAACGCATTCATTATATGTCATTAAAGAGCAGGGCCAAATAGGGGTACGAATTTGTCCTGAGGCCACTGCTTTGGAGGAGATCAGCGATGATTGTGACGGTGGCTATGATTTAGAAGAAGGTGCGTCTGGCCTGGAAGTAGTCAATCGTGGTGGTATTGAATACTGGCGAATTAACGATCTAACCGGCACTGGTGCCATGGCGATGGTTGAATCTGGAGGAGAGGATCCTGGCGAAGAACCCGGAGATAATGATGACGATGAAGACGACGATGGGGAGGAGAGTAGCAGCGGTAGTGACGATGACGATGAAGACGAAGACGAGGATGACGATGGTGAGGATGAAGAGCAGGCAGGCGGTGAGGATGGCGCACCCAGTACAGATGAAACACCCGAAACAAGTGGAGCACCAGGCGCAGGTGAAACTCCTTTGCCTTCTGGAGACGAGGAGGTTTTTGAGCAGAACCTGGCAGCCGACGACAGTGATTCTCAGAGTTCTGATCTCGGGCAAATGAAAGACTTTTTATCAGAAAAAGTCAATGTTTTAAACTCCACCGTGGTTCCGGCGCTGGCGGCGCTCAGAGAACTGCCAGGACTTGATTTAGCGGTTGCTTTTAGCTCTGCTGCCATTAGTGTTTCTACTGCGTTACTGGCTTCTACGGCATCACTGGGTTTAAGTGCAGTGATCAGTACGGCAGCGGCGGTGTTAAGAGAGCATGGATTACTGCGCTTCCTGGATTATTTGACCAAGGCGATTATGGCTGCTTTGCCATTTTTTGTTAAGAAAGGACTGCGAACTGGTGGCAATCCTAGTTTGGTGCTGGATGCAGTCACTCGCCAGCCGTTGGCTGCAGCTTACCTGCTTTTCTACTCAAAGAGTGGAAACTTAAAGAGCGCAGTTAGCAATCAAGATGGTTGCTATCAAGTAGAGCTTGTACCTGATCAATATGAATTAAAATGTACAAGAGATCAATATCGGCAGGCAGATTCGCAAGATCTGACTCAACTTAAGAGTATCTTCAATAATCTCTATAACCCAAATGAAAAGATTATTGTAGAAAAACTCAGTGTTGTTTCTCTAGTGATTGGGCTGATGAGAACAAAGACGCAGTCTGGTGTCGCCGATTCTAAAAAAAACCACCTGTTGTTTTTGCTAGTGCTGCATGCCGTGATAGGTGCGCTGGTCTCATTGTTGCTGTCCGCTCCAGCCTTCACCATTTTCCTGGTATTTCAGGCCGTTTCGGTGGTCTTAGTGCTTGCTGGCAATGCTGGAAGTCGGAGCTAATCTTGGATCGAGACAGCATTGATTTTTTCAAGGAGAAGGCTACCCAACTTGACACTTCCTACCAGCGGATGATTAGGACTTTGCTTCACGAATACACACGGCGGATGAGATATCAGCGCTAATTTAGCCAGATATATTTTTTACAGCAGTAGCAGAAGGATTGTACCCAGTCCGAGGGTAACTAGGCCCGTTTTGAGCCAAATTAGCCAGTTCTCCGGACCTGTTTTTGGTAGTTCCTGAGGCATTTCCGGCTGAGCGCCAGGCATGGTGCAGGTGGTACTCTCTACATTTTCGGCTAGGCGGCACTTGTTGGCGCCGTCAGCGTCGGTGTAACAGATGTGGCTCGAGTTGGAACAGTCCGCGTTGGTGGTGCAGGTGTCGTTGCAGCCCGGCGCTGGGGTCACCACTGGGGTGGGAGTGGGAGTTGGCGTGGGGGTAGCTGGTGGCCGGCACTGAGTGTCGGTTGGATTGGTGCTCAGCCTACATAACTTACCATTGTCGGTGGTTTGGCAGATGAGGCTACCGCTACAGTCGGTACTGGAATCACAGCTTTCGTTGCAGCCCGGGACTGGAGTCGGGGTCGGTGTTGGCGTGGGGGTGGGAGTTGGGGTTGGCGTGGGGGTTGGGGTCGTGCCTGGGCGGCATTGCTCGTCGTCCGGATTGCTTTCCAACCGGCATTTATTGTTTTCGCAACTGAGATTACTTGGACACTGGGCATCGGTGGTACAGTCACTGTTACAGGATGTGGCAGGAATACTGAGCGCGATTGAACATTCACTCGGTGATTGATCTTTTTCGCCGTTATAAACTCTGGCTGTGTTGTTGAGTGTGCCAGTGACGGCATCCTCAGCCAGCCGCACCCGAATGTCAAAGGCGGTATTGTTTGTCAGTACGCCTAAATCGGCAGCAAAATTGTTGTTTTCATCTACCGCGGCACTGCTAGTACTGCTATGGATGTACTCTAAGTTCTCAGCCAACCTATCAGTAATCATGATCTCCTCTTGGGTTTGTTCATCGACACTAATATTGATGCGATAAATAAACTCTTCTCCAGGGGAAACATCGTCGGCGGCCGCAATTTTTTCTCCGGTCTCGCCATTGGCGTTCAACCGATACGCCTCCTTACTAATACAAGCTGCCTCACCGGTAGGAGCAATTATGGCGTTGAAACTACATGAACTGGAGCTGTTGGTAACGCCATCAGTGGTAACTTGAGCAACATTATTGAGATTGCCAAACGCAGCATTTTCCAGCACTTTGACCATGAAGGTAATAACTTCGGTTTGATTAGGCTGCATTTGTCCGAGTGACAAGCTGACGGTAGTTTGGCCGCCAGTGGACTGAACTTGAAGACCGGGCGTATTGCCTTCATCTTCAACAAATTCGAGACCAGCTGGCAAAACGTCGGTAAAGTTGACATTGCCTGCTGTGAGCGCTTCAGCCTTAATAGTAATTGAATAATGTAAGAAAGCGCCTTTTTCTAATTGAACTCCCGGCTCAAGTATTGCAGGTCTGCCGCCTGGATTGTTAAGCACTGAAATGGCTACTTTGGAAACACAAGTGGCTGCACCGGTGGGAGGAGCGACAGTAAATTCAAGCACGCAAGAGTCGCTGGTGAACACATCTGCCGATGGTCTGGAAGTTGGAGCGGTAGGAGCAACCGGGCCTGACACTTGCTGTTGGCGTTGTGAAATCATAACTCCCAGTGAAGCCACGGCCAAAAAGAGCAGCAGCGCCACCACCGCGATCACGGTTTTGAAGTTAAACTTAGATTTCTTTTTGTCACTACTGCCGCCAGAACCACTGACGGTGGCAGTTTGAGGGGCACTAGCAACCCCAGCCGATGTCGGGGCTACCGGAGCTTTGGTGTAGGTTGCTTGTGGTTGTTGGTTTATCTCTGCCATATTAATCAGTCTTAGTTCCCTAGTTTGGTGATTGTCCAGCTGTGCTACAAGTACAAGCCCCCTGAATACACATTGGAGACCCTGTTCCCGGCACACAGATCAGTGCGTCGGCACACTTTGCATGATCAGCACCTACGCAAGGAATACCGATTGTGTTGCCTCCGCCACCGCCCGGAGGAGGAGTGGTGGTCGGTGTAGGTGTCGGATCATTTGGTGACTGCCCTGGTGCGCCACAAACACACTTTTCCTCTACACAAGAGGGAGCAATACTATTGGCGCAGGTCATTAGTCCCAGGCATTGTGAACTTTCTTTGCAAGCAAGTCCGCCGACGCCATCTGTTGGCCAGGCGTCACAGTTAGGTGTGGCACACAGGCGACATTCAGCGCGGTAAGCTCCACTTTGAGCAATGGTGTATGGAGCCGAAACGTTGCCATTAGCGTTGATATCATCAATAGTACCGTCTGGTTTGATGACTCTAAAGTCATAATTGCTGATGCCAGCTACTTGGCCACAAGTAAAGGTGACCTGGCTGTTAAGAGTCGGAGCACTCGGACTCATGCTAATAGATAAACACATGGGCGCAGGAGGTTGGCAGCTGGGCTGATCGGGGTAACTAGTGTTTCTACAGCGGTAGGTTGAATCTCCCTTTTCGGTTTTAACTTCAGTGCAGGCGTAGCTTGGACCTAAATCGGTTTGACATTGATCGGTTTTGGGTGCGGCTGGTGAGTTAGGATTGACACAAATATCATTACACTTGAGAGGTACTACCGGAGGCTTGCAGTCGGTTTGAGTAGGATAACTGGCATTGCGACAACGATATTGGGCTGCTTGACCGCTCTGGGCGATGTTGAGACATGATAACCCTGAGGGGCAAGGATTTTGATTGGGGTTGGGAGCACAGGTGTCGTTGCAGCTGAGCTGTGGCGGCGGCGTGGTTGGCGGTGGCGTGGTTGGCGGCGGCGCACAGGCATATGGAGAAATGTCCATTCGTTTCTCATTTTGATTATTAAATTTGAAAACTCCACCATTATTTGGCAGCCGGAATTCAACTGCAACATTCATTCCATAGCTTGAAGGTAGTTTGTTAGCATCTTTCAGCTCTTGAACCTTCGTAGCCAGCGAGTTGATGGTGATGTTTGATTGTCCACCAAAATTAAGTACTTTTGATGCGTCCCAAGTCCAGCTAATACTGTGACCGCTAGCGTTAGGATCAGGATCGTTGAAGTTATGCAACCAGTAACCACACCAGTCAACGCTCGTGCAATTATCTGACCAAGTTGGCTTGCCTAGCCATTGGGTTAATTCAGCAAAACCTTGCTGGTGGTTGGGATAAGAATTTCTGGATAAACTGAGGTAAAAAACGGCCTGACCGAAGTTTTTGGGTGCCGTGCCATCGACTTTGAATTCGTATTTAAGGTTGCCTACCTGTTGTGGGAGTGGAGCCAGACATTGGGCTGAATAGCTGCCCGCCGGAGTTTCTGAGGTGCAGTTCCAGTCAAGGGCGTTGCGGTCGCAGCCGCTGCCTTCTACACATACCTGGCCGTTATTACCTACGTATACGACTGAAGCAGCACTGTTAGGTGCATTGCTGTCGAATTGGAACTTTTTACACCAGGAAGCAGGATTGGTATAGTCTGTAATTGCTGTGACGCACTTGTCGCTGCCATCTTTAATACACGTCTGATCATTACAGGCGGTATCCCAGGCTGCGTCTTTTTCGCACATAAAGGCTGCGGGCCAAATGCCACAATCGTCTCTGGGGTTGGTGTTGGCGTCACAATTAGTATTACAGCCAGTAGCACCGCAGGAGCCAACACAAGATGAACAATTCGGTCCAGTACCTCCACCTCCGCCTCCACCAGTGCAACTGGTTCCCTGGCAGGTTTGGCCTGAAGAACAATTTTCTGCGATCCAGTTATTGCCGCCAGGGGTGTAAGAACCTGGTCCGCAACGGTATTGCTTAGAATCTCCTTGACTTTGGCAGGCAGTGCCGCCGATAGGTACACCGTTGTCACAGCCAGCTGTGGATGTGGTACTTGTTCCAGGCTGGGGAGCTGCGCCGGAGCTGCCACCACTTTCGCGATATTGGCCTGAGCAGGCGCCAAGATAATACCCACCTGAACAGTACCTAGAATCGTTTGTAGTATTCTGATATTTTATCTCACATCCCTTAACGCCTTCACATTCATCTAGAGGAATTTGGTTGCAACTTTTTTGTAATCCTGCGTCAGGATTCCATCTGCACCCATTTGCTTCAGCCGCCTTGCAATCATTTTCTGACATATCAGCGCAACTTATACTTGCTTGCTGCCTGATATCTTGGCTTTGTTGAGATAAATAAAGTCCGGCGCCGCTGCCCAATACTAATATAAAAAGCAAAACCGCGCCCACAAGCATTTTGGCAGACATACCGCCCAGGAAAGATTTTTTCTTGGGTTTGTTGCCGTCGCTACTGTTATTATCATTATTGTCGTCGCCCTCATTTGCACCGGTGCCACCGGCCGCGGCGGGTGGGTTAGTGGGGTTAAATGACGGCACGGCATCAAGAGCCGGTGTGACGCCACCGCCAGAACTGGAAACTTTTTGCTTCAGCGATTCAGCGTAAGGGGAAGGTGGAGTGTAAGGATTGTTAGCAGCTTGAGTCACGCCTGGTTCGGGAGGACTTCCAGCACCAACAGCACTGTTTTCAGTGTTATCGCCACTATTTTGTCCTGGAAGTGCAGAAGACACTGCGTTGATCATTGATCGTCCTAAATATTTTTTGTTGTTTTGCCAAAAACTTAAAACAAGCAAAACAACCAGACAAATATTTTTTTGTCTGACTACAGCATACAAAGAAGTTTCACTTGAAGTCAATAATCAATCTTACCGGATTTTTACGAAAATTTTACTTGCTTTTATTCAAAAGCAATCAAACTAGGTCGGAATGATGATTTTTGCTGACGACTTTTAGTCCCGGTAGCATTTTGCCACTGAGAAAATCCAGGGCCGCCCCGCCAGCTGCGGAAACGTATTTGAACTTTTCAGTCAGTCCAAAGTGTTCAATGGCGCTGATGGTGTCGCCGCCGCCTACTATAGTAGTATGGGGATTTTTGGCGATGGCTTGGGCAATAATTTTTGTGCCCGCAGCAAAAAGCGGATTTTCCCAGACTCCCATCGGCCCGTTCCAGAACACCGTGCCGGCTTGGGCAATAATTTCCTGGTAGAGCTGAATAGTTTTCGGCCCGATATCGTAGTAGGCCAGTGGCTCATTTTCCTCCTCGTCTTGCATGCCGCTGGAGAGATCAAAAATTTGCGTTTGTTCTTTTTGAGTGATTTCCATGTTTTTGGCAGCCATGACATCAATCGGATAGAGGATTTTCGGTAGTGGCAGATAGCCATCTTTGAGCATCCGTTCATTTTTATGAGTTTTAATCAGTTTTTGAGCAAATTTAACGTAGTCGATATTTTTTTTGTTAAGATCCGCCGGAGCGTCCTCTAGATAAGACCGGAAAATTTCCAGACCCTCGGCCTTGAGGAAGTTGTTGGCCACCGCTCCGCCCACCAAGACAATGTCTGCGATTTTTGCCAGGTGTTTGACGGCGCCTACTTTGTCAGAAATTTTTGCTCCTCCCAACACAATTACCAAAGGTCTGGCTGGCGCTTCCATCAACGAGGAAAGCTGCTCTACTTCTTCCGCTAAAGCAAAACCGGCAAAGCTAGGCAGGTACTCAGCCACTCCCACCGTAGAGGCGTGAGCGCGATGAGCCGCCGAAAAAGCTTCATCTATATATATGTCTGCCAGCGAGGCTAATTTTTGGGCGAATTTTGGATCGTTTCGTTCTTCACCTTCATGGAAGCGCAGGTTTTCCAAAAGAATAGCCGACCCCGGCCTCAAAGCAGCCACGGTAGCGCGAGCTTTTTTCCCAACCAAGTCTGCTACAAACTCCACCGGCTGTTGTAGATTATTTTTCAAATGATCCGCAATTGGTTTTAGGCTCAAGTCCGCGTCTTCAGTCGACTTGGGCCGGCCCAAATGCGAGATCAGAATCACTTTAGCTTGATTTTCTAGCAAAAACTGTAGAGTTTTGAAAGAAGCCTCAATCCGCTGGTCATCAGCCACCTGTCGCCTACCATCCACCTCTTCAAGTGGCACGTTGTAATCTACTCGCATTAACACAGTTTGGAATTTGACATCAGCTGCCTGGGGAATATTGAGCCGCATGCGTTTCTCTCTATTGTTGCTGTTCCTCTTCTTGAGTTTCCGTTGGAAGTGCATCTACTGCCTCTCCAAGCTGTTGCATAGCAGGGTAAACAGGACTCACCCTATCCAGGAAGTTTTGTGGGACGTGTTGAGATCTTAGGGGTCTAATACTAGATTCACCAGAACCGTCTGAAAGAGATTCTGTGGGCCTAGCACGCTCAAGCTCACGAAGATTAAGTGAATGACCTTTTTCTGTACTGTTCATACCGGCATTTTACCCCTTTTCTGAAAATCTTTCTACACTATGATATACTACCTGCCTACAGTCAGTCTGGTAGTAGAGCCAGAAAGCGGAATGTCAGCTACACAGTATTAATTAATCAACATTCACCTGATTGTTCCGGCCTTTCCAGGCCAAATCTCAAGAAAGGAATTTTTATTATGACAAGTAAAGCAAAAGCTGAAGCTGTGGTTGAGAAAAAACCGGCAGCTAAAAAGAAAACCGCGGTTAAAACAGACAAAACGTCCAAAACGGCTAAAACTACCAAAACAGACAAAACTACCAAAACTACCAAAGCCGCCACAAAAAAACCGGCAGCTAAAGTGGTTAAAGTAGTCGAAGCAGTGAAAAAAGAACCCGCTGATGAAGGCGCCAAAACGGCCAAAGTTACCAAGCCCACTAAACCTGCCAAAGCAGACAAAAAACCCACCACCATGGCCGAGTTACTGGCAATGACAGCTTACGAATTTGTCGTTCCCAAAAAAGGCGAGGTGGTCACTGGTGTCATTACCGCCAAGAGCAAAAAGATGCTTACTATTGATATCGGCGCCAAAACCGAGGGCATCGTGGTTGATAAGGAATTTGAAGCCGCTCGCGAGTATATTGATGAACTGGAGGTTGGCGCCAACATTGACGCGATAGTTGCTTCCGCGGAAAGTTCCAAAGGCCAAGTGTTGCTTTCACTCAAGAAAGCCGCCTCTGATGCCAGGTGGGATTTCTTTGAAGAGGCTTTTGAAGACGGAACGATTCTTGAGGCCAAGGGCATTGATGTCAACAAGGGCGGTCTGATCGTGGTAGTCAATGGCACCCGCGGTTTTGTGCCTTCCAGCCAGTTCGGCAAAGAACTGATGGGTTCATATCAGCAGCTCAAGGGGCAGAGTGTGCGTGTGCGTGTGATTGAGGTAGATCGCGAGAAAAATCGCCTGATCTTTTCTGAGCGCCATGTTTCCGAGGCAGAAGAAATTGCCAACAAAGAGCAGGCTCTCAGCAGCGTGCAGGCAGGCGCGATTTATGAAGGTGTGGTTTCGGGTGTGATGCATTTTGGTCTTTTTGTGACGGTGGAAATTCCTGTTGAAGTTCAGGAGTCGATTGGTCACGTGGAGGGACTGGTGCATATTTCCGAGATTTCTTGGGAAAAAGTTTCTCATCCCAAGGATTACCACCAGGTTGGGGATAGGATTAAGGTGAAGGTTTTGGGGATTGATGAAAAAACCGGCAAGCTTAATTTGTCTATTAAACAACTCAGTGACGATCCATGGCAGGGTATTGATGATAGATACCAGTCGGGGACTACCTTGACGGGAGTGGTTTCTCGGGTTGAGTCGTTTGGCGTTTTTGTCAATGTTGAGGAAGGCGTTGATGGCTTGATTCATTCCAGCAAACTTGAACCTGGCAGCGAACTCAAAAGGGGTGATGAAATCACGGTGAATGTGGAGAGTGTTGATCCTGATCAAAGAAGAATGAGTTTGAGTTTGGTTTTGACTGAAGTACCGCTTGGATACAAGTAGGATAATAATCGATAACGATTATTATTCAGTTGTGAATTTGATTGGGTGGGCTGCTACGCAGCCCACCCAATTTTAATTAAATAGAATTTATCTTTTTATTTTAATCAGAATTAATACGATGACTGCACTTGCCAATCCTACAATCACGCCAAGCACCCAGGGGTTCGTAAACGGGGACGTTTCTCGAATCTGGATCGTAAAGTCGATCTCGTCAACATCTCCATTTTCAGGAACGTTGATTTTCTGTTCTCCTGTTTGACCGTTGAAAGCAATCACCGCCCGATGTTCTCCGGGCTCAACGCCCTCAAATAGCGCGAAACCGTCTTGATTAGTCGTTGCCTCTCGTGGAGTAGAGTAGAGGGTCACTTTTGCTCCAGGTACAGGCTTTTTGTCCTCATTAACCACCTTTATCTTGACACTCACCCCAAGTACTCTTTCTTCTAGTACTGGCTCTGTCGTTCCGTCTTCGTCTCTTTCTTTGGTTTCTTCGGCCTCCACAACCTCTCGTTGCTTCATTTCCGCTTCAATAATTTCAGTGTTTAAACCCCCGGTGGCAGCAACAAAGTCTAGGTAGGTTTTTGCCGACAGTTCGTTTGACCACTCTCCCGTAGCACAGCCGTTGCCGGCTCTGACTCTAAAGTAATAGGTAGTGTTGGGCTGTAGATGACCAACGGTGTATTTCCTGGTGTTAACGCCGCCGATATTTACCGCTCCGAAACGATATTCACCAGAGCGATCGCCATAGAGGAGTGCATAGTGGTCAAGCGGCCCATCTGCGTCAGTAAAATAGAGGGTAATTGAGGAATTACTCTCTGGTATTGCGGCATAGATGGTAGGTGTTTTCAGCCCAGGAGGCATTGAAGAACAAGTGCTAGCTGATGCAACCGACCCTTCTCCTTCACTCGCAGTAGTAATGGTGGTAGGAAGCTGGTTGGTAAGCTCGAAAATGTGGCTGGAAAACCCTCCGTCATATAGAAATGAGACACGGCCACTTTCATTGCTCGTTACCTCTCTCCAGACTTTGCGGTCGCGGAGCACATAGTACTTGGTAATCGGTTCTAGTGCGCCAATCTCTAAAGCAACATCAGTATCACTATCGCTCGTCATTCTCCATTTGCGGAGGCTTGATGACCACTCTTCCAGGGCAATTTCTACTGTTCCGGCTGACGGTGTGGCGGTCATATCTCGTCTCGTAAATCGAACTAGATCGCCTTGAGCGACCTGGCCTGACAAGTTTGCACCGGAACTACTGATCTGAGTCGGGTAATTTGCACTAGGTGACCAAGAGCCGCCACGATAAGTATCAGCCTGATAGACAATAGCATCATCAACAGGCTTGATCACCTCGTATGAGGTATCAGATTTATTCTGGAAAAACTGAGAATCTGGGTAAAACTCGTCTAGATACTTCAAAATATACAAATCGATAAACGCAAAGGTGAAGTTATTCGTACCGTAATAAGTCAGACCATAGCGATTGAGGTCATCATAGACCGCATTCTTGTCTTGAAGGGCAAGTAAGAACAACTCCTCGGCTCGGTTTCTCCAGGCGGCTTGTTTTGCTGACGGATAAGCTGGGTCTTCGGCGAGTTTGCGCAGATGATAAGCGATGAGTGAACTGCGGCGGTGGTCATTTCGCAAATCTTCTATCGGCCTAGTTGCTAGATTATCCGCAAGTAGAATCAGTGAGTTATGGATCTTTTCTTGAAGCGCCTCATCTGTCGTAATTTCCTCATACTCGCGCAATCCCTTAAGCGCCCATCCTTGACCGCCGTCCCAAAAAGGCTCCGTATACTCTGAAGTCACAAAATTGTACTTCCATTGAAACCAGCCCTCAGGATCTTGCAAGGTATCAATGGCATAATTTACCATACTATCTGCTCTAGATATCAGGTTCTCATCGTCGAGTACATTCCCCATATAGTGCAGAAATTGCGGTTTACCGATACCAATTGCGTCTATCCAGAATTCAGAACCCCCTGAGAATTGGGGATATATGTTGTAGGTAGAATTGTAGATGGATTGAATGTAGTTCGTAAGTTTTGTCATGCAGGTCAATAACGTTGCATCACCGTTCTGTTCGTAGAGCGGCCGAATCGAACGATACCCATTAATAGCCACATCTGTTTGGTTACTGACGGGATAGAGTCGGCCGTCTGTGCCTGTGGATCGGCACTCGCGATAGGCCTGGATCTCTGCAAGATCGTTTCGGCCAAGTTGACGATACAGTGCGCCGACGAAACCAACTTCCCAGTCGGCAGCCATAGAGAATGGCTGTGACCGGTTCGATTGGTTGGAGAAGATCATCGCACTGTTTACAGTACTAACCGTCTCTGGAAGCACATGCTCATAGTGGAAAGAAATCATGTCTCGCACACTGCGAAAACGATCATATTGCGGATCAAGCTCTATAGAGCCAATGTCGAGTGTTGAATGGTCAGCAGAATTATAGAGCTTGTAATTGAAGGTAAGATCTTCGTTAAGACTTTTGCGCCGGGGTGCACGAATGGCAGTAGAGAAATTGCCGTCTGCATCTGTGGATACAACCCAGGCCGGCGCTTTCCACATCTTGTCGAGATATATAGTATTGTCGCTCAGTTGAGTTAACCGAAACTCGAACGACTGAATTCCCTTGTCCTTGTCAAATATATAGTAGTAGTCTTCCCAATTGTTCGTAAGCGGTGAGGTGACATCAATTGTCTGAACATAGCCACCCCCATTATCCCAGAAGATGTCAGGGACAAGAATCCGAAAGAAGGGGTTTGTTGCTGGAGAGATAGCGTAATACGAGGTATAGAAGAGGATTTTGTCGAACTCATCGTAGGCAACGGAGTAGTAGGTAGTATGACCAAAGTCGCTAGTGCCCGTGAACTGTTTGGCCGTTCGCTCTTGAAAAGTTGTGTCGGTGTAATCCCTTTCAGGCCCGGCCTCAGGTACAAAAATCAAGTATTCCTGTTCCGGCAGTAGACCAAAGCCCTGGATTGTGATTTCTTCTCCAAGAAAAGGCGAGTCGTTACTGATTGAAAAGGTTGCGGCATAAACATTGATCGGGCTGCTCAAGATGGAGAAATATGAGAGCAGGAAGGTAACTACTAGCAGTAAAGGCGATAGACGGCGATAGATCATTCAAAAAAAGCGTAACATATTTACTCTAATTCGTTCAAGTAGTGCTTCATTGACGTAGATATGCGAACTAAGCATACAAGTGCGACAACCATCAGCAACACCTGTACCCCCGCGAACTGCCAATAAGCCAAAACTCCCATTTTATGGGACATGATGCAAATTAATCTCGCCTGGTAGAAGTGGTTATTGTCTTAGAGAAGAAGAGTCCCGCCTGAAAACTACGTCGCAAAAGATAAGTTCTGCGAATTAGTTTTCAATCTAATGAAAACTTCAAATTATTAATAATTTGAAGTAATACTCATCTTAAAGTACAATAGGACTATTACAAAAGAAATCAATGTAAGGAATAATTTATATGGCTAAACAACGAATGATTGTTACCGATGACCAGCTGCTTATCGACATGAACTTGCTTTTCAACGCCATCCGCGAAGCCAGCGGCGACTGGGAAAAAGTCGAGCAAGACATGAAAATGTACCTTCAATCCATCCAGAACATGGTGGAGGAAGAGGATGACGATTAGAAAGTAATTATCCAATCCTCTCGATAAAAACTTAGTTTCTGCCTTTTTTCTGTTTATATTCTTCCTCTGCCCATTGAGGCATAGTGTCAGCATTGGCTGCTTGTTGACGCAACAAGCTCATCCGGTCTACCAGCTGTTGAGCATCGGCCTCTCCAGGAGTAGCTGGTGTTTTGATAGGATGCCCACCTATACTTCTATCTCTTCTTCTTGCGGCCCATTTGTCTATTAAGCTCACTTTTTTTTACAAAGACAAGCAGAAGTTGTCAAAGTCCTATATCTATTACTATCTAAAAATATAGGTCAAAAATAATTTTCAGTCAATAGTCAAATTTCAGGCAGGCTTTAAATAAAAATAGTCCTATAATATTGACAAAATACCAAAAATGTGCCATACTGAAAGTATGGATTGATCGTGATCCTGCTCCTTAAAAAGCGGTCATGTCCGGCCTTTCAATCAGGGCTTTTCTTTGTCTTTCTCACCCCCTCAACCCCAATTTTAGCCTGATTTGTGGTATAATGTACTCTCTGCCCCAGAGAAAACAACTAATGCCCTAAGGAGGTATATGGCTTACGTAATCACCGCAGGCGATGAGGGAGTCCAGATCAACGAAGGAACTCGCCTGGCTTTTGCTGGCTCTGGCTACAAGCTCGAAGGTTTTGGGGAGGCTGTCAAAATTCTCAAAAAATATCTTGGCCGGGATCTACGGATGGCTGCCGCTGCAGAAAATGCCTGGGTTAAGGATCAACTTGACCTGGACAACTGGGAGCAGGTCAACGCCAGCTCTCAACAGCACACTCAAGCTCTGGCCGATAAACACAAGCTGCTTTATGCTGGCTACATTCCCTTTGCCGATCCAGTGGAACTCAATCATGACATCCGTGGCCACATGGTTCGCCCTGAAGGCATGCACCTGGCTACTAAAATTGCCTTTACTTTGGGTGGCGGTGAGCAAACTTACAACCTTGGCCACTTTCTGATCAGTGCCGACTGGGTGGGTGATGCCGATGAAAAATTAGTGCGTCAGGTTTTAGAGCCGCAAATCGCTCACTACGCTCGCTTGGCCAATCAAGACAAACTGCCTTTTGAGTTCGAAGAAGCCGGCGAATTGCCAGCAGAAATGAAAGAGCGCAACCGTGCCATGCTCAAAAAAGTCGGTCTTTTACCCTAGAAAACAGGTAAAAACAGGGCAAATTCCGGCCCTGTTTTTTTATTGACAAATAGCTTCAGCCAAGTAAACTAACCAGGTATCAACAATTGAAAGGCAGGTATGGTGAGCGAAATGCACCCACCTCATGAAGCTGAAACACCAGAAAAAATTTTAGAAGCCGCCAAGAAACACGCTGAGAAAATGCGTGTGGCGGCGGACGATAACTTAGCCAAATGCGTCGACGGCGGCTACAAAGAAAATGAAGCGGTAGGGGCGTTAGCTATCCCCGGCGGCCATCTCGGTATGGCCATGAATTTGCTGGCTTTGGGATACACTCCGCAAGAATCGTTTAATATGACCTATGATTTTCTCAAAAATCGAGGCATTACTTTTGGTTGGCATACTGATAATCATGAAGGCCATGGTGAAACTATTGTTGGTTGTGGCCACTGCAATGCTGCCATCAAGCGCGGCGAGGAGTATGGTGTCAGCGGCGAGGCTGTCAAAGAGCTGCTCGATATCATCAGAATCGAACAGCAGCGCGGCGACAAAAAGATGGAATGTGTGGTTCTCAACCGGGATCATGCCGAAAAAGCTATTTTGGTTGTGAGAAGTACGGATTTTACGGTCAAACCTTGGGACGAAAAGGCCGATATTCAGTACTTTATTTATGATCAGTCCCGTCACATGCTGTTTTTGGATGAGCTGGCTGAGGCTTATGATCTTGATCGGGAGCAACTTCAAGCAGTGGTTGAGCAGCAAATCAACGCTACTTTGGGGTTATTGGGTTCAAGCCGAGGCAAGCCGATGATTGTCGTGGATGTTTCCGGCGATGAGGCGGTAGTGGAGTTGCTTGGTTACGCGCCGGTGATTGAGTAAAATCTTTCAAAATCACCCTTGCAAACCCAAATTGCTTGTAATATAATTGCAATCCTGTTCGGGATAACAGATTTTTAAGATATTTCACCGTGTTTTTACCTGGTGAAATCCCTCAAGCAATATTGACAAAATTAAAGAAGCAAGGTGCGACTTGTCCACCCGTGTTGAACTTGTCCGCCTGTGTTGGACTTGTCCGCCTGTGGCGGATTGGGCCCTTAGCTCAGTTGGCTAGAGCGCATCATTTGCAATGATGAGGCCAAGGGTTCGAGTCCCTTAGGGTCCACTTAGGCGTGTTAGGCGTGCGGTTGGTGGTTAGCAATTAGTTCTTGGATGTCCTCGCCGGGCTGTCTGGGAACTAACTGCTAGCTTCCAAGCTAGAAATGGCTTAAGCGAAGGTCATAAAAAGATATGAACCAACGCGTGAGTGTTCTTTTCTGAACAGTCGCTCTCCAGCGAAGGCTGTGCGACTGAGAAGAAAAGGAACACTCGCAAGCACCTTAACAAGTGAAGATAACTGTCATGATGTAAAAGTCAGATATAAACGTATATCAGTGGCTTAGCATCTAACAAGTCAAGAAGAAAACAAACAAATGCTACTTGATTGCACATTAAATTATGTGAATTAACGCAAATGGTGGATGCCTTGGCTTGCTTGACCGAAGAAGGACGCCTAGCCCGCGATAGTCGTCGGGGAGCTGGCAAAAAGCTATGATCCGGCGGTGTCCGAATGGAGTAATCCACTCATGTGAGAGCATGGGTACTGTTCACCTTTTGGTGAGCGGGGGTAACGCGTTGAACTGAAATATCTAAGTAAACGCAGGAAAATAAATCGTAAGAGATTCCCTTAGTAAGCGACGAGCGAACAGGGAACAGCCCAAATCCGCCGCAAGGCGGAGGTTGTAGGACCTCAACATCGTTTTTCAATGAATAGCAGAATACTGTGGAATAAGTAACCAGAGTGCGTGAAAGTCGTGTACGCGAAATTCAATGAAAAACGTAGAGTGTTCCTGAGTAGGTTCGGAGACGGCAAACTCCGTTCTGAAGCTGGGGTGACCACACTCCAAGGCTAAATATCAAGCAAGACCGATAGTGAACGAGTACCGTGAGGGAAAGGTGAAAAGAAGGGTTGAAGACCCCATGAAATAGATCCTGAAACCATTTGCTAACAATCAGAGAGAGTCTGGAGAGCCTGTCAGAACACTGCTATTCTATTGCAAGGCTTTATAATTGACAAAAAGATCATTTTTTCTTCCTAGAAGTAGCGCGTCTGCTACTACTTCGTCAGAAGAAAACGACTTTTTGCTCCAATTTTAAAGCCTTTCATAACGAACGCAGTATTCCGACAGGCTCTTGCGGATGATCTCGTGCCTATTGAAGAATGAGCCGGCGAGTATTTGCTAGTTGCTTTGGTTAATCCGTTACGCGGAGGAGCCGTAGTGAAAGCGTGCCTGAATAGGGCGACTTTGTAACTAGTGAATGACCCGAAACCAGGTGATCTAACCATGACCAGGGTGAAGTCTGCCGAAGGGCAGATGGAAGCCCGAACCGTTGTACGCTGCAAGGTGCTCGGATGAGTTGTGGTTCGGAGTAATATGCTAATCGAACCTGGAGATAGCTGGTTCTCCCTGAAATATATTTAGGTATAGGGTTGCGTTAAGTTTTGAGGGGGTAGAGCACTGATCGGGTGTTCCGGGGGCAACCTCGGCCATCTAGTCAAACTCCGAATACCTCAAAATGTTTCGTGGCACTCAGCACCTGGGAGCTAAGTTCCAGGAGCTAAAGGAAAACAAACCAGACCTACAGCTAAGGTCTCAAAGATAAATTTAGTGGGAAAGGAAGTATTAATCCTCAGACACCTAGGAGGTCGGCTCAGAAGCAGCCATCCTTTAAAGAAAGCGTAACAGCTCACTAGCCAAGGATTAATGCGCCTAAAATATAACGAGGCTCAAATTTATCACCGAAGCTTAGGGTTTCATTGACGGATTTATCCGTCGGTGGAGCGGTAAGGGAGCGTTCTGTGTGCATTGAAGCTGGCCCGTAAGGAGCCGGTGGAGCGATCAGAAGTGAGAATGCCGGCATGAGTAGCGAAAATGAGGTGAGAATCCTCATCTCCGAATGACCAAGGTTTCCGCACCCACGTTCGTCGTGTGCGGGTTAGGCGACCCTAAGGTGAGTCTGCCACAAGGTAGAGTAGCCGATGGATTACCGGTTAATATTCCGGTCCTTGGTTAGTATCGCTTGATCTGGGGAAGGACGGTGCAGGATAACGTAATAAGAGCAGTGAATGTTCTTACTAATCACTAAAGTAGTCAGCGTAGGAAAATCCGCGTTGATGCTGTCTGCCTTCGGGTGGATGTAGCTGAGGTGTGATGGGACTCTGATCCTTCGGGAAAGGAGTTTTACGCGATTTCAGCATCCTGGAAAAATTTCGCAGAGAGATACTAATCAAATCGTACCGATAACCGACACAGGTGGTCAGGTCGAGTAGACCAAGGAGAGCGAGAGAAAGTAGTTTAAGGAACTCGGCAAAACAGCTGGGCGTAATTTCGAGAGATGCCCTTCCGCCGCAAGGCGGACGCAGTGAATGTCGTGGGATGGACTGTTTACCAAAAACATAGGTCTGTGCAAACTCGTAAGAGGAGGTATACAGGCTGAAGCCTGCCCAGTGCCGGAAGGTTAACTGCGAGGGTTTTTCTGCTTCGGTAGAAAGGCCTTCAATGGAAGCCCCGGTGAACGGCAGCAGTAACTATGAAATATTGTAGTTATAAAAGTTAGCTAAATGCTGGAACATCTTGTTAAGTCAATTGTACTCACAATTTTTAAATTGTAGTGAAAATCAATTGAATAGAGACAATCAGCAGGAAAGATCCGCCTTTGGCGGAAATCCTCAGAGACTATACGCTAACCCCGCCACGGCGGGATGATATAGTCCGACCTGTATGGAGACATACAGACTCTGCCAGAAATGTGCAGAGCGCATCAATAAAAAAATTGATGTAGTAACAAAAGTGAACTGTTCTATGGTAAGGAAAATTCGTTGCCATAGTAAAACTTGGCTATATGCTGGAAAACCTGAGTATCTTGCTTTACTACAGTTTATGCAATGTTCGAGTGATATATTTCATTCGTAATGGCAAATTGTAGTGACAATAAGTCAAGTGCAGGCAATCAGCAGGGAAGGCCAGATAAACAGCTTCAACAAACAGTTTCTAGTAGCCTTGGATGGTATATCGCAGGATTTGTTGACGGTGAAGGAAGTTTCAATATTTCCCTTAGGAAGAAACAAGATTATAAGACTCGTTGGCAACCTGTTTTAAACTTTAATGTTTCTCAAAAGGACAAAACAATTCTTGAAACTATGTTGCAAGTTTTTACTTGCGGCATCATCAAACAACGAAAAGATGGTTTATTTTCGTTTGATGTGACTACACCTAGCGATCTATGTGAACATATTATTCCGTTTTTCTCCAAATTTACTTTTTACTCAAAAAGTAAATGTAAGAATTTTCAGTTGTTCGTTCAAGCTTGTGAGCTCATGAACAACCAAGAACATCTACAAGAAGATGGTCTTAGAAAATTACTGATAATTAGAGAAAAATTGAATCAAGGCAAAGGAAGGAAGCGAAAATACTCTTTTAGAGATGTTTATCCGGAACCCTCAGAGACTATACGCCAAGCCCGCTACGGCGGGAAGAGATAGTCCGATCCTAGTGGCGACACTAGGAGTGTTGCAGAAATGCTAACACCCATCTGTATTATTACAGATGAGTAACAAAAAGATTGATTTATCAATCTAAATGAGCGAAGTTCCTTGTCGCTTAATTGGCGACCCGCACGAAAGGTTTAACCAGTCCCATACTGTCTTGAACTACTACTCGGCGAAATTGAAATGGCTGTGAAGATGCGGCCTACTGATGGCAGGACAAAAAGACCCCGTAGAGCTTTACTACAACTTGGCATTGATGCTGTATATGAGATTGTTTAGCATAGGTGGGAGAATCCTTCTTTAAAGTTGGATTCGTTAGTGAAATACCACCCGTTTTATGTGCAGGATCTCACTCAATCTTAATGAAAACTTAAGAGAGGACCCTGTCTGGTGGGTAGTTTAACTGGGGAGGTTGTTTGCTAAAGAGTAACGCAAACGCGCAATGGTACTCTTAGCCTGGATGGAAATCAGGCTGGACGTGTAATAGCATAAGAGTGCTTTACTGTGAGACATACAAGTCGAGCAGTTGCGAAAGCAGGTTATAGTGATCCTCGTGCACTTTGTGGAAGGTGCCGGGCTTATCGGATAAAAGTTACCTCGGGGATAACAGAGTCATCGCTCCTAAGCGTCCCTAGCGTCGGAGCGGTTTGCTACCTCGATGTCGGCTCATCGCATCCTGGGGCTGAAGAAAACCAAATAACTTCTTTCCCTGGCGGAAACGTCAGGGTAATTAAACATGCTCAAAACGGTGAAGGCCAATCGCCAAGGCGAAAGGAACTTGTAAAATTTGCAGGTTCCAGGTAGATTGGTTAATACCGTGGGAAAGACTGTTTCTGAAGTTAATCGAGCATATATGGCAGGTCTGATAGACGCAGATGGAGCAATTATTGCCTCCATAGAAAGTCATGCTGAGAAAAAGTTTAAATTTAGAGTTAGAGTAATAATAAAAGTTACTCAAAAAGATCAGGATATCCTGATTTGGCTCAAAGAAACCACTCAGTTTGGCCGCGTTGTTAAAAATAGAACTGTTTTTGATTGGATTCTGAGATATCAGCGCCATGCGTTAATTTTTCTTGAAATGATTAAACCCTTTATACGAGGAAAAACAAATCAATTAGAATTAGCCTTACGCATTCTTTCAACACCGGTCGAAACATATCAAGACCTCATTAGTGTTGCTCAATTAGCAGATACTTTGGCATCGTTCAACGTTCGGTCCAAAAACCGACGCAAGAACTATGTGTCAAAGATCCAAGAAACCGTCTCCCGTAACGACTAAGATCAATCTTTTTTGGAAGAAATGATCGAGACGGAATGGAAGTGCAGCAAAATTGGCGCCATTTCGTAATACGGCATGTACCTAAATTCTTACTGGCGACAGTAAGAACACGGTAAAGGTATAGTCTTACCCCATTAGTAATAATGGAAGGTTAGAGGTCCCAAGGGTTAGTCTGTTCGCCTATTAAAGCGGTACGCGAGCTGGGTTCAGACCGTCAATATGGCGGTGCTCCACAGTAATGTGGAAAGCTAAAACCGACTCATATCGGGGAAGTCCTATTGCACATTTCAACCTGTCATGTGTTAGGATAATCCCGAGGGAAGTCGTATTCCTGTCAGTACTATGACAAAACGTGAGTTAATCATTTACTTTGCTGGTTTCCTTGATGCTGATGGCAGCATTTATGTTCGCCTGAAGCCAAATAAAACCTACAAATATGATTTTCAAGTAGCTCCTTGCGTCGTTCTTTTCCAAAAAGAATCAGCCATTGAACTATTTGAACAACTCCGAAAACGTTTAGGTGTTGGATATATCAGAAAGCGAAACGACGGCATTATCGAGTTTACAATCGGTGATCGCCCGTCTATTCGCTACATTTTAAGTCAAGCAAGTCCGTTTTTGTTATTTAAACAGAAACAGGCAAAGCTCATGCTTAAGATTCTTGATTATTCTGAAAAAGTTCAAACACCTCATGATTTCGTGCAATTAGCGCTAATGATTGATCAATTTGGAGTACTTAATTATTCCAAAAAACGTAAAGTACTGGCTCAGGTGGTTCGTAACCATCTGAAAAATAAAGGAATATTGACCCCGTAGAGACTTGACCATGTAACGAATGGTCAGAGTGTTGAACTAGATTCAATGCTAATACGTCGGTCCCCTATATTATAAATTCTTATATAGGGTGGTGGTATAGTCCATGCTCCTGGTAACAGGGGAATTAACATGCGTGAGACAGGTCGGCCTCTATCCGCCATCAGCGTTAGATAGTTGAGGAAGTTTGATCGTAGTACGAGAGGACCCGATTGAGGAAATCCCTAGTGTTCCAGTTGTTGCTGTCAAGCGCATTGCTGGGTAGCTACATTTCTTCGGGATAACCGCTGAAAGCATCTAAGCGGGAAGCCCATTCCAAGATGAACTATCTCATTAAGACCCGTGGGAGATTACCACGTTTATCCGCCTTTGGTGGATTGATAGGCAGCCGGTGTAAGCCTGGTAACAGGTTAAGCCTAGCTGTACTAAGAGTCTATTGAACATAATTTAATGATGCTACTGACACTAATTAAGTATGTTGAGTTCTGGCAATCATGACAGTATCTTCACCTGTTAGGGTGTTTAAAAAACCTTAACAAACCAAATAAAGAAAAAGCGTTTTATTCTGGTCTCCTGAGCGAGGTGGAACCAACTCTTCTCCATCCCGAACAGAGTCTTGAAACGCCTCAGCGCTGACAATAATGCCCGGGCAACTGGGTGTGAAGATAGGTCGAGGCCAGAATCAAGCGCTTTTTTTGTGGATCAGTGATTTGAAAAGTTTTTCCTGAGGAAGTGAGTGGGAATGGAAGGAGTTCTAACTTTCCCTCTTTTCCAGCTGGTTGGAAATCCAGAAACTCCACACACCTGAAGTAATGAAGAACAGTCCTCCAAAAATCAGGGCAAAAGTAGTGCCAACCGAGCCGGCTTCCATTAAGCTGCTATCGGTGGCTACGCCGCCCTTGCTGGTTTCGGCAGAGTCGGTGGCCGGTGTGGCCGCAGGCGTGGCTGATTCAGTGGCGGTTAGATCTGGTGTAGACTCTGGAGTCGGTTCTGGGGTGGGCGTTGGCGTAGCCATTGGGTAAGGGCTATTGGTGCTGAAGGGGCCATCTTGACCTGCTTGGTTTTCTTGAGCCTCTGCTGTCGGGATCAGGCCAGCCAACGTCACCCAAAAAGTTCTAGTAGTAGTGATTTCTTCTCCAGTTTCGTCGGTGTAAGTAAAGGTAGCAGTGTGTTCGCCTGGTTCCAGACTTTCTTCAAGTTGGGACAGATCGATAGTAAACTCACCATTTTCGTCACTGACAAGATCGGCTTCAACTACATTTTCTGAATTAATAGTAATTTTTACTAGAGTAGAAGGAGCAACACGGCCCTTAATAATAGGATTGGAAGTGGTGACAGTTTGTTCTTCTTCAAGATTGAGGTCGACAATATGATTTTCTTCAACCGGCTGTTCCACTGCTTTTTCAGCTTCTGTTCCCAGGCCAGTGACTACATTTTCATCTATTGCTTCCGTTACATTAGCGCTTTCAGTGCTATCGATATTATCAGTGTGATCGGCAAAATCTTCCAGCTCGGCGTCTTCAGCCAGCGGCCCATCTTCAGGTTCGGGCATGACAATGTCGTTACTGCCTAAAGTAATAGCGGGGAAAGGATGAGCATCGGCAATTTTGGCTGTAAAAGTAGAGAACAAATTGACCGACTCACCTTGTGCGTAAATAGTGATTTCATCGGTGTCTTGGATTTCCGCGTAAGCGCCGGTGGAAGTTCTGGCATCAGACAGAGGCACGGCCCAGCTGCCGGATGTAGAAACGAGCGAGGACATTTCTTGCATATCGCTGCCGGTGACGTAAACGATAGCTCCATCTGCTGGCGCGCCTGCAGGCGTGAGAACCGAACCGGAAATGGTGCGTGCTGCCGGGGGAGTGTTGGCTCGGCCGGCCGTGGTGATGCTGAAAGGCGCGCCATTATTATCAAAAGTGTTTTTGTCCGTGCCGATTAGAAAATAATACTGCGTACTCGGCTGAACTCCTCGAATAGTCACATAATGCAGCTTATACTTACCCACAGTACCACTGACTTGATCGCGGTTGTCACTAGCTTGAGAATCCAGTTTTTTCGATTCCGCACCGTACTTCACAAACCCGGTGCTGGCTTCATCAGTCAGAAATGAAACCGCGAAACTGCGGTCGGTAACGTTAGTAATCCGAACTTGTTTGGGCGTGGTTTCCGGAGTCGCTCTGGGCGCAAAAACGCCGGGTCCTTCGCCAAGGAAAAGGGTGCCGGCGATTAAAGCCACCACCAAAATCACTAAACCAATAATAGTTGGAATTCTTTTTTGTGAAATTTTGCCGGACAGAGCACTATTTTTCATTTATTCCCACAATCACAATATTAGCGGTCAACGCGCCTATCTTCACTTTAGAGAAGATTAGTCGAGAACGCAACGCGAAGAAGAAGCGAAGAATATTATCAAAAAAGGACAAACTAGATCGGATTTTCAACATTGCCTCCACTGTTTTCGACTGACTGGTTGGGATTTATTGGTTGGGTTGGCGGCTCAGGAGTTGCCGGCAAAACCTGTTCTTGAGGGGAATCATTAATCACCATGTCGCTGGTGTCTTGACCAGTGTCGCTACCTCCAGCCAATGGACTTTCCACATTGCTCTCCGCTGCGACATTTTCCTCAGAATTATTTTCCAAAAACTCCTCTGTCTCTGTTTCGATTGGTACGACATATTTATTACCGTCACTACCGCGCAAAATTTTGTAAATTGTGAAATTTGTTAGTTCACTTTCGGTATAAAAGGGTTTTCTCGCCAATTCATCAATTACCTCAGCATTGATCACCGGTTGCAACGCCGCCGCCATTTCTTTTTGCGCCGCGGTGATAACAGTTTGCTGTTGTGAAGCAAAGAGACTGGCTGCCCCCCAGACAAACAAAAGGGTAAATAACAAAACGCCAATCACCAAAAAAGTTTGGTTTTGCTTGATTTTATCTAGTTCTTGTCCGATGGTTAGTTGGCTTGCCATATTATTTCTTTACAACTACTCCAAAATAAGGGAAGCTCATGGTCATTCTTGCTGACAACTCCCGATTGTCGTCGCTGTCACTTAGAGAAAAAGTCACACTGTCCACCACCACCGCACGCCTATTGGCCTGAAGCGCAGCAACAAAACCCCTGATAGCAAGATAATCTCCCATCACACTCATGTTGAGCGGCAGATTGGTTAACTCTTTTTGTCTGCTTCCTGCTTGGTTGTTTTCTTCTGCTGGAATTTCGTTAACGCTGAGATTTTGAATGACTACCTGATTATCAACGGCAATTTTTTCAATAATTTTGAGGTTGTGAATCAATTCGGGTTCTTCAGGAATGGCTTGGTTGAGCAAAGGCAGGCGTTCTTCCACCCGGCGGTACTCATTTTGAGCAGTGTTGAGAGCGGCAATTTTTCTCTCCAGCAAGGTGTTATGCTGGCGTTTGTCATCAATTTCCTTCAGCAAATTAGACATGGTCACCAAGGTAGGTCTGATGGCAAAAGCGCCCAAGAAAAGCACCAGCCCGATTGATAAAAACAACTCCATGGAAACTTTTGCTACCGGATTTTGGTAGAAGTGAAGTAGGGCGCTGGATAGTTGTTTTTTTCTGCTCGTTGTTACCATATTTGCTGATTTTAAATTTTATGATTCCTCAACCACTCTCACACTTAGTCCGGTTTTAGCTTTAAGGCTGAATTCATAGCCGGGGCGGCCTTCTTCTTGATTACTAATTTCATCTACTCTAATATCAGAAAAGTGTTGCGAAAGTTGCAGGTTATTAATCAATAAATTAAGATTGTCTTGGGTAGCGGTGGTGCCTGCCAAAGAAACTTCATCTTTCAGAATTCTCAATTCCGAAACGTCAATGCCCGGCGGCGTGACTTCGGAAATATAGGCGAAAATATCAACCAAGTTTTTATCCTTATTTATTTGTTCAATTTGTTTAGTTTTTTCCTGTACAGAGCGAAAATTCTGTTCGAGTTCACCATATGATTGAATGATGGCCTCGTTGTCTGTAATTTCAGTGTTAATATTGGTGAGTTGACGGTCCAAAGTAAACCGCGCTAAGAAACTCATAATCACCACCACTTCAGTAAAGATGACAATGTAGCGGCCAGCCGACAGCGCCCACTTCAAAGTTTTGCCAATAGCAGTCTCAAAAAATGGATCTTTGGGCAGTAGATTAATCTTAATGGCGACAGGCTTTTTTCTTTTCATGGCGCAGGCTGGCGATTGATATATATACTATATACCAATTTTTAGAGTGAGTCATCCTCCCCACCTGAGTCAATAAGGATTTCTTCAGACTTAGACAGCGTTTTCTGCCATCTGCCCAGCGACCTCATGATGGTGGTCAAAATTCTCAGTTCCCAAATATCAAACAGAGCAGCAAAGTAAATATAAACCAGCATGCCGATGGTGCTGGTGGTAATCGTTAAACCGATTAGTTCTACTGTTCGGGAAGTATTAAAGACCAGTTCATCCAGTACTTTGAAAGGCAAGTAGAGTGAAACAGCCATCAGAAAGCTGGCCATAGTCATCTTGAGCTGAGGCACCAACAGGCTTTTGGAAAGAATACCACCGATTTTTTTGTGCAGCAGCACGATAAACAACACCAGTTCCAGAATGGCGGTGAGCGCCAAAATGACAGCAATACCGACTATGCCCCAGTCAGTCAAGTACATGAGCAAACTGGTGCCGGCGAAAAAGAAGACTACCGTGCCGACGGTGATGTAGAAAGGCGTTCGGGTATCTTTAAGTGCATAAAAAGTTCTGATCAAAAGCTGCACCATGGCTTGAGCAGCAATTGAGAGCGAGATAATGGCCACTGTCCGGCCGGTAATCAGTGTCAGCGCCCAGGGAAAATTTCTGGTTCCAAAAACCAAACGAACGATGGGAATTCTCAAAATTAGGATTAAAACAGAAGCGGGGAAGGCCAAAAAGGAAATTTGGTTGAGCGACTGTACTACCAAGTGCCTGAACCCTCTCAAATCTTTCTCTCCAGCTTCCTGGGATAAAAACGGCAGTGAAGCCTGGCCAATGGGTGTGCCAAACAATCTGATGGGAATGGTGATCAACAGCGTAGCCAGACGGATGACTACAAAACTTAAGTTCCCTACCGAGGTGGCAAAAAAGGCCAGCCCGAGTTTTTGTACCTCACCCACTCCTATGGTCAGGACTCTGGCGGGGATCAAGCTGAACAGTCTTTTGACACCAACAAAGTTGGTGTTGAGGGAGAAAACCGGCTTAAAGCCCAATCTAACTGCCAAAGGGACTTGGATCAGCATGTGGGTCAAAGCGCCAAAACAAACGCCAACGCCGGCTGAATAGATTCCCAGATATGGTGTGAACAAATAGACGCCCAGCACGATGCCGATGTTGTAAAGAATCGGGGCAATACTGGGCAAAATAAACCGCTGGTATGACTGCAGCACTCCGGAAAGCATATTGGAGATGGCAAAGAAAACCTGTGCCAGCAGCATTACTTTGGTGAGATTGGCAGCGATCTCTACTTGCCGTTGAGAAAATTCAACACCCGTTCTCCAGGCAGTAATCGGCTCCGCAAAAACAAAAACAATCACGGCGGCGATAATAAAAACAATCAGCAAAATGTTCAAAACAATCCCGCTCATGGCGAAAGCGTCTTTTTCGCTTTCTTTTTTGAGGTTGGAGAAAACCGGAATAAAAGCAGCTGACAGCGCGCCCAACACAATCAGTTGGAACATCATATCAGGCACTTGGAAGGCCACGAGCAGCGCTTCGTAGGCTTCCTGGGAAGCATCGGTGTTAAAAAATTTATTGATCAGCAGCCATTCTCTGGCCAAGCCCGACAAAGAGGAAATAATGTTGGCGCCGGTAATAATCGCCGCTGCGGACAGAATGGTAGTTTGTTGTTTTTCGAGCCATTTTGTCTGGTTAGCGAACACTTTTGGCAGTGGTAAATTTGGCAGTGCAAACATGGATTTTAGTATAGCGCATTTATGGAGATTTATGACAGCAATCCGAGGTCAAAACTCCTTTATCTTTCCCCTTTGAAAACCCGGGCGAGTGAGGTATAATTTCCCCCTATGCCGATACTATCTAATGCCAAAAAAGCTCTCAGAGTCAGCAAGCGAAAAACCGCCGTTAACACCCCTGTCCGTTCTCAGATGAAGACTAAGATTAAAAAATTCAGACTTGATCCATCTCAGGACATCATTGGCGAAACTTTTTCTTCCATTGACCGCGCGGCCAAAAAGAATTTGATTCACCAAAACAAAGCGGCCAGATTGAAGAGCCAGCTCACTAATTTACTTCCAAAAAAATAAAGCGGGAGAATTCCAGTCTTTACCTCTATTGCTGTCGCTTTTACTCAAAGTACAAAAAGTACCAATAGTACAATAGAAGTTCTATGCAAAGTATGATCAGGAATTTTTCCATTATTGCTCACATTGATCACGGTAAAACTACCCTGACCGATCGTCTTTTGCGTCTGACCAATACTATTTCCGGCAAGCACCTGCGTGACCGGTTTATGGATTCCAACCCGATTGAGCAGGAGCGCGGGATTACTATTAAGTTGGCCCCGGCCAGGATGGAGTACTCTTATCAGGGCGAAAAAGCTCCTCAAGGAAAATATATTCTGAATTTGATTGATACTCCGGGCCATGTTGATTTTGGCTACGAAGTTAGCCGCTCTTTGGCGGCTTGTGAGGGAGTTTTGCTGGTGGTTGATGCTACTCAGGGCATTCAGGCTCAGACTTTGTCTAATTTTGAACAAGCTAAAGCTCTGGGCTTGACCATTGTTCCGGTGTTGAACAAAATTGATTTGCCTTCTGCCGAGCCGGAACGGGCAATGCTGGAAATCATGGATTTAACCGGTTGCGATGACAGCGAGATTATTGCTGTTTCTGCCAAGACTGGCAGCAATGTGACGGCGGTTTTGGACGCGGTGGTGGAAAAAATTCCTGCGCCTGCCGGCAATCAAAACGACCCGCTCAGAGCGCTCCTGATCACTTCCCATTTTGATTTGCACAAAGGGGCGATTGGCTTGATCCGCGTGGTGGACGGCGAGCTGTCCAAAAAAAACACGCTGCAGTTCGTGGCCTCAGACGAAATGATCACCTCGCTGGAAGTGGGCATTTTTGCCCCGGAAATGAAGCCGGTGGAAAAACTCAGCGCCGGCGAAGTGGGTTACGTAGCCACCGGCATGAAAGACATTCGTTTTTTGAAAATCGGCGACACCATGACTACAGCCAGCGCCAGGCAAACAATCAAGCCTTTGCCAGGTTATCGCGAGCCGATCCCGATGGTTTTTATGGAACTCTACCCACTTGATGCCAGCGAGTTTACTCTGTTGCAGGACGCGATGGAAAAATTGGCGCTGCGTGACGCGGCGCTGAAATTTTCCGGCACCAACTCGGTGGCGCTTGGCAGCGGCTTGCGGGTGGGTTTCTTGGGCATTTTGCACGCCGAAATTGTGATTGAACGGCTACAGCGCGAGTTTAACCTGGAAATTATTGCTACTCTGCCTTCGGTGACTTACAAAATCAGGCTGGTCAACGAAAGTGAAGAGTTTGAGATTCACACTCCGGGAGAAATGCCCGACCCCTCGCAAATTACCGAAATCAGAGAGCCGGTAGTAACCATGACCATCTATGCTCCGCATGAGCAGGCTGGAGACGTTTTGTCTTTGGTTCGGGAGCGCCGGGGTGAGTTTGTGACCAGTCTGCCGGTGGGCAACCGGACTAAGCTCACTTGCACCATGCCATTGGCGGAGTTAATCACTGATTTCCATGATGTACTGAAATCGGTCACTTCCGGTTATGCTTCAATGGAATACTCGGTGACTGCGTTTGAAAAAGTTGACGCGGTTAAGGTGTCGATTCTGCTCAACAAAGAGCCGGTCGAAGCCCTGAGTTTCATTGCTGTTAGGGAAAAGGCAGAAAGCCGTGGCCGGGAAATGGTGGCCAAGCTGAAAGAGGTCTTGCCCAGACAGATGTTTGAACTGCCGATCCAGGCCAGTATTGGCAGTAAAGTTGTGGCCCGCGAAACTCTGAAGGCTTTCCGGAAGGACGTGACCGCTAAACTTTATGGTGGTGATGTGACCAGGCGAAAAAAATTACTTTCCAAGCAAGCTAAAGGTAAGAAACGGATGAAGCAGTTTGGCAAAGTGGCAATTGATCAGGAAACATTTTTGAAAATTCTCAAGCGTTAGTGTGCCAAGCGTTAGCTTTTTCAGGCAGACAAATGTTATAATTGCTATATGCCTGAAATTTTTGACAGCGGGGATTTGCAAGGGGATCTGAAAACTAAAAAAGAAAATTCTCCTGCCAAAGTTTCCCCCAAGAGTAAAAAAGAAAAGTCTAACCACTGGCACCGTCATGTAGACGATTACTCCAACGTCATGCGCAGCGAAAAAGCCACGGAGGATCATTTTTCTTGGTATATCCCCAAACCCAAGCGGATGTCATTCAGTGAACAAGAGCAAGATGAGCATCTAATTTTAGTTTTGCGTCAGCACCCAATCACTCAGTTGAAATGGTTTTTGTTGGCCGTAGTGTTGTCAATCATGCCGTTTTTATTTATTACCACCGGCATGTTTAATTTTCTACCCGACAGATTTTATCTTGCGGGATTTATTGGTTGGTATTTGCTGGTGGCCGGGTACGTAATCGAAGCGCTGCTGAAGTGGTTTTACAATGTTTACATCATTACCGATGAAAGAATTGTTGATGTCGATTTCCACTCGCTTTTAAGCAGGAATATTTCTTCTGCTAAAATTGACAAAATTGAAGACGTGACAGCCATTACTACTGGTTTTTTGGCCGCAGTTTTTGACTATGGGAAGGTAGAGATTCAGACGGCGGCAGAAAAGCGCGAATTTGAGTTTGGAGGTATCCCCAATCCCAACAGGGTAGCTACTTTGATTAACGAACTCCTGCTTGAGGAAGAGTTGGAAAAAGTTGAAGGGAGGGTGAGATGATCAATTTATTTCAAGCCACAATTTCATCCCAGCCGTTTGCCAGCCCTCTGCTTGCTTCGCCTGAAGCTTTGTTTTATGGTTTTTTGAAAGTTATTTTTGTGGTTGGCGCTCTGCTTTATTTAATTTTTGCTGTCTTAATTATTAGGCAAGTCGGCCTGATGAGCAGAACCATCGTGACTGGTCCATCAGCATTGCTGAAAACTTTGGTGTTGGCTCATTTTTTCGTGGCAGGCGTGGTCTTTCTATTTTTCACTTTTATCCTGTAGAGAATTAAAACTTACCCAATCCGACAAAAATTTGCTTTAACCGCATAGAAGTGATACAAAATAATCATTAGTATCTCGTTTTTGCGCAATCGTGATAGAATAAAAAAGATGAAGCATTTATATGTGACGCCAGTAATTGGCTTGCCTCAAGTCACAGGTTGGTCTCAGGTTGTTGAGAACCCACACGCTGCCCCGAATAGACTGATTTTTTCCTTTGCCCTGGCCGGAGAGCAAGCCGGTAATCTCGGCAGAGATATTTCCGAAGAGGTAGTCCAGTTTGTTCCTCAAACCTTGGAGGAAGCGTATAACTTTTTGGAAAATTTGGAAAAAAAATATCAGCAGCCCGAGGCAGAACTTTATTTTGCTGCCGGCATTTTTTTGCGGGACCAGGTGGCTTTTGCGGTTAAAGGCGGCAGTGTTTTGTTGAGACGCGACGGCAAGGTTGGTCCAATTGTTCATTCTGACGGAGCGTTCAAATTGGTAACCGGCAAGTATCTTACTGATGACGTGATTGTCTTAGCTACTAAGCAGGCTGTGAGTTTTTTCAATGAAATTGAGTTGAAGTTCAAGACTGGTTTTGACACCGATACCATCATTACTTCAATAGTGCCCGGGCTGCACTCACAGGGCGATTCTTCTCTTTCTGCGCTGGCTTTTATTATTCCTTCGGAAATTGAGTATGAAGCAGAGAGTGAGGCAGACGAAGCCTTGCTTGAAGTTTCTCTGGAAACTGACGCGGATGAAACGGCAGTAGTTTTGGAAGGTAGTGGGAATGGGGGGGTGGCGCCGCCGCAAATCAGCCCTGATGATGTGGGCGCTCCTAGTGTTGCCGCGGTTGAGGAGTTGGGTTTGAACGAACCGCCACCCCCCCAACCAAAATCTAATCTGGTTTTGCAGAAATCAGGTCAATTTTTGACCCATTCAACTAAATTACTGAAAATAATTGCTAAAGCCTTAGTATTGGTAGGCGGGGCGCTGGCCGGCAAACTCCGAAACATCAACTGGTCGAGGCTCAACCCGCGCAATTTTCGTGCTGGCCACCAATACCTTGGCCAGCGCCCCTCAGCCAAAATGCTCAAAATTGCCGCCGCCGCCCTCATCCTGCTGATAGTCATTGCCGGCGGTTGGTACTTGCACTCCCAAAGAATCAACGCCGCCCGCGAAGAAGTCCGGCTTCTATTGCTCCCTCAAGCGGCCACCCTCGAATCGGCCAGAAGTTTGGCTGCTCAAAACCCGGTTGGCTCCCGGGAGCTAGTGGCGGTGTCCATCCGAGAGCTTGAAGTGATGCGCAACGAGCACCAAGACGATGGCAACGATATCTTTGTTGAAGAAATCGAAAAGCAACTGATCGCGGCCAGAGCTTTGTATGAAGAAATTTCCGGCAGAGAAGAGTTCGCGGAGCTTTCCATTTTTTATGATTTGCGCCTGGTTAAGCATGATTTTGTTGTCACTCAAGCGGCGGCTTTAGAAAATGTAGCCGCTCTTGTTGACAGCGGTCAAAATCAACTTGTTATCCTCAATTTAGAAACCAAGCAACCTCACGTGGTGACGCTTGGCGATATTGGTTCTATCCAGGATGTGAAAGTGCGCGGCGAAGACGTCTTAATTCTTGCCGATGGCATTTATTCTGTACCCATCAATGGCTCTGAGGTTCAAGAATTAATTGCCGTGGGTGATTCCAATCGCGAAGGCGAGATGCTTGGTGTTTATGATCGCTACGTCTATGTTTTTAATCCCGGCAGGAGAAATATCTACCGTTATGCCGGTAACAACGACGGTAGTTTTTCTGATCCGATTGGTTGGATGCAAGCCGCCAGAGGTCTGGTTTATGAAGACGTTGCCTCCTGGGCGATTGATGGCGATATCTGGATGGCAACTTCAACCGGTGAAGTCAGGCGGTTTGCCAGCGGGCGGGATGTAGAGTTTGTTATCAACGGCCTCACCGATGGTTTTAATTCCTCTCTGAGATTGGCTACCAGCGCCGGCCTCGAATCAATTTATGTGCTTGAGCCTGAGGCTCACCGGCTAGTGGTGGTTGCCAAAAGTGGCGACTTTTTGCGGGAAGTCAAAAGTTCATCTTTAGCCTCGGCCAATCACCTGATTGTGAGTGAATCACTGGGGAAAGCCTTTGCCGTCAGTGGCTCGCTCCTTTTTGAAATTAATCTCTGAACTCATGGCCAAATTTCCGTGCCAACTTTTGCCTGATATAACCTGGTATAATTAGGCCATGATTTTGTTGGAAAACCGGAAAGCCCGGCATGAGTACGAGATTTTAAAAACTTACACCGCGGGTATGGTCTTAACTGGCGCCGAGGTGAAGAGTTTGCGTGCCAAAAAAGGGAGCTTAACCGGCAGCTACGCTAAGATCATCAACGGAGAAGTTTATTTGCTCAATGTCCAAATTAACCCTTACGAATTTGCCGACAACAGCGAATACGATCCCAAGCGCACTCGCAAATTATTGCTGCAGAAAAAAGAAATCAGTCAAATTGCCGCCTATCAAGAACAAAAAAACTACACCTTGGTGCCTTTGAAAATCAAGTTGGAGGGCAATTATCTCAAAGCCGAAATTGGCGTGGGGCGGGGTCTTAAAAAACATCAAAAACGGGAAAAGCTCAAGCAGCGCGCTCAAGAACGCGATGCTGCCAGAGAAATGAAATTTCGTTAATCACCGGCGAGAGCCGTAATTTAGCTCACCCACCAACTCCCTCTTAACTTCAACCAAATTTCCTTTTATACTAAAATCAGTAATTATAATTGCTATAAGGAGTTTTATGCCTAAAAAAGTGTTTTGGCCTGCCGCCATGCTAGTGATGGGAATTATCTTTTTCGGTACTAACACCGGTGCGTTTGCCAGTGAGTTTGCCAATTTGTGGGCGATTGTCTTGATCGTAGCCGGCTTGGGTGGTCTGTTGCTTTCAGATAGAGAAGAATGGTTGTCTAACGCGATCAGCTCTAAGAATAAGAATAAGAAAGTGAAGAAAACCACCAAAACTGTCAAAGCCACCAAGAAAAAAACCGCTAAGCGCAAAACTAAGAAATAAGACCAAGCAATTGGGTGTCAAGCAATCGGGGAATCCATATGGCCAGTGACTTTCGTGAAATTTCTGAAGAATATCAGAGGAGAACTGACGAAATTGAAGCCAAAAAGGAAGAAAAGCAGCGCCGGAGGTTAGAAAAACAACGTTTAGACAACCTCAAGAAAAGAAATAAGTTAATTGAAAAATTGATCGCGCCGGCAATTTTGCTGTTTACCGTTCTGCTCTCGTTTCTGTTGATGTTTCTAAATTAATGCCGACATTAAATCCGGCGCCGATTCTAGCCATCTGCTCTTCTGAGAGCGGCTCGCGGCAGTTATCTAGTGGCACTTTGCCTGTCAAGAAAACCTCTTCTCTGGTGGAATGACACCAGTCGCAGCTGGCGCGTTGCGTAAAGTTGCAGATTGAGGCCAGCTCAACGCCGCTTGGAACGGCAAAAACATGAGGATTTTGGTCCTGCAGTTGCAGGCGAATCAGTGAGTTCCAAATTGGTGAGGCGCCGGTAACCCCGGAGGCCACGTAACTCATAGGTGTATTGTCGTTATTTCCCACCCAAACCGCCACCACTCGATTGTTGGTATAGCCAATGGTCCAGTTGTCCCTCAGACTGTTAGTGGTGCCGGTTTTGACTGCTACTTCATGATTGGGAATATAAAGAGTAGACATGGGGCCGAAGGCGGGCGTTCTGGCGTCGTTGTCTGACAAAATATGGGTGATTTGGTAAGCCACCGCCGGATTGAGGACCGGTTCTCCTTCACAACCGACACCATTCAGGGCGCACTCATTCCGGTACAAAACTTCTCCTTTGAAATTAGTGACTTCCAAGATGGGATTGAGATCAACACGAAAGCCGTTGTTGGCAAAGACGCCGTACATGGTGGCCATGTCTGTCATCAAAACTTCACCACCACCCAGAGTGAGCGAAAGCCCAAACCGGCTTCGGTCTCCCCAGGTAGTGATACCCATCTGCTCGCCTTTATCAATCAGGCTGTGAACACCAAGGGTGTTAAGAACTTTGACAGCCGGAACATTGTATGAAGAAGCCAAGGCCTCTCTAAGGGTGACTTTACCACGGAATTTATTGTCGTAATTAACCGGACTGTAGGGCGGAGCGCCTGCAAATCTGTAGGAAACCGGCGTGTCTTCAATTTGAGTCACGGGAGTAAAACCACTCTCCAGAGCCAGCGCGTAAGTGAGAGGCTTAATTGATGACCCTGGTTGTCTGGGTCTTTGAGTAACGTTGACTTGACCATCCTGCTCGAAAGCAAAATAATCCGTGCTGCCGACCATGCTGAGAATTTCCCCAGTTTTAGGATTGGTAATCAGCGCCGCACCGTTACTAACCTTGAGTCGTTCCAGTTTCGCTACTTCATCAGTGACAATTTTTTGAGCCACTTGCTGGAGTCGGCTATCCAGAGTGGTCCTGATGGTCAAGCCGCCGTTATGCAACATCTCCTCACCATATTCATCAGCCAGCAACTGTCTTACGTACATCACAAAATGTGGCGCGGTAATATTAACCACGTCCTTTCTAAAAGTAAGCGGCTGTTTGATGGCGGCCTCCGCTTGTTCAGCGGTAATATAGCCATCTTCTTGCATCCGCCTCAGCACCTCTTCTTGGCGTTTGAAAGCCAGTTCCGGTGCAGTGCCAAAAGGCGAGTAAGTAGAAGGCGCTTGAGGCAAACCTGCCAAGACCGCCGCCTCCGCCAAGGACAGGTTTTTGGCGCTTTTTTGGAAATAATTTTGAGCGGCTTCTTCAATACCATAGGTTGAGCCGCCAAAAGCCACCTGATTGAGATACATTTCCAGAATTTCTTCTTTGGAATACTGTTGCTCAGTCATGATCGCCAACAGCAACTCTTTAATTTTTCTGGTCCAGGTTCTCTCAGGAGTGAGCAGGCGGTTTTTTACCAATTGTTGAGTGATGGTAGAGCCGCCTTCCAGCCTTTCTCCTTTCAGATTGGCGATCAAGGCCCGCGAAATGCCTCTGGGAGAAAAACCAAAATGATTAAAAAAATCCTTGTCCTCAATGGCAATCACGGCATAAATTACTTGCGGGGGAATGTCTTCAAGAGGAATGATGGTGCGGTTTTCGTTTTCGTAAACCCGATACAATACTTGATTATTCCGATCCAAAATTTTAGTGCTGACGGGCGGGTCCGTCTGGCGGAGGTATTCTGGTTGCGGCAGGTCTTTGAAAATTTCTTCATAAGTGTAAGCCGTACCACTCATAATCAGCGAGCTAATCATCACAATTATCATCACAGCTAGGAAATGATGGCGGAAGACTTTGACAAAAGAGGAGAAAAAATCACTTAAAAGCTCAGCCAGACTTGTTTGGCGCAATTTTTGGCTGAAGGAAATTGATTTTTTTCTGGATGTGCCAGGACGGCGTCGGCGGAAACGGGTGCGCAGAAGAGTTAGGAAGGTTTTGGTGGGGTGGCTTTTGGCATCGGTTGGCGCCACTTGAGCCACTTTGGCCATCGAGATCACCGAAGTCCCCGACTTTTTTTCCAAAACATAAAAAATTGCCGTACTTAGCAAGTGTTTTTTTAAAATTTTGGACCGGACATTTTGGATGTGGGTTTTTTGCCGCGCCATGAAATTACCTCAACTGCTTTAGGCGGATAATAACACGGCCACTAACAGAGTACAATTGTCTCACAATATGTCAATTCAGTTCGTCGTGGGCGGATAAAGTTTTTGGTTGATGACCTCCCAAAGTTCTCGAGAATTGCCTTCATAACCAATGGCCCAAATGGCTACACCTGCCAGGTCAAGTTGGTTGACAAAGTCCAGTTTATAAGAAAGCGAGCGAGAGTTCTCGTAATAAATCACGTAAATTTCACCATCTTTTTCGTAACTAATGTACGGCGAGAGCGCGTTCTCATTCCAGTGTTCCTCAACCGCATAAACCTCTTTTTCCTGCAGCAGGCTGACGATGTCATCGATGATGGCGGTGGAACCAGTGTCGGGAAAAGTATGCGATTGCGGATCGCGGGAAACTGTTTGCCAGCGGTAACCATAAAATGGGATTCCCAAGAGAATTTTGTCATTAGGGACTATGGTCAAAAGCTCTTGAAGATGACTACTAATATCACTATCCCAGTATTCTTTGCCACCGAAAAGCGGCGCCACTGGTCCGGCCTGCTGAGAAGATTTCCGGTGAAAATCGTAGGCCATCACCACAACGTAATCGACGTACGGTTCAAGCGTGGCCACATCCCAGATGTTGGTTTTTTTGGCAGCGCTGGCGTAGATATCAATAGAAATGGCAATGCCAGTGTATTTGGCCTGAATATGTTGGTGGAGAGCAGCCATGAAAGCGGTCATTTGCGGTTGCAAGGAGTTGCAAGTTGAGCCTGAACACTCGATATCGATGTTGACACCGCTGATCGGGTAAGCTAAGAGAACGTTATCAAGGGCGAGTAGGAATTTTTCCTGGGCGGTTTTCGATTGCAAAAATGAGCTGATGTCTTCTTCGTTAAACTGGGAAATGACGATCTCGATTTTGGCTTCATGATTGATGGCTTCACGGGCCAAATCGAAAAACTCATCGGAACCAAGCCGCTGATAACCTTGGTCAGGCTCGTTGTCTACAGTGGTGAGCAGGCTGCCATCTCCGCCGATGGTGAGAGAAAAGTAACTCAAGTGTGTCATCTCAGGTTGGATAACGGTTTTTTTGAGATTCCAGTAGGGTAAGAAGCCATAGACGATTTTACCCTTGGCAAGAGGAGCGGCTTGATGGTTTTGAAAAAAGCGGAAAGTAGTAAAGGAACTCACTGGTGAAACCAGTGGCTCATCCCAGTGCCACCAAATAAAAACAGCTACCAGACTAACAAAAAAAGTAATTGTTAGGGCAACAATCTTTAATTTTTGTAGGCTCCTCTCCCATTTAGACACACGGGGGGCAGGGTTGGTCATGGTGGCTTTTCTAAAAGTTCGCTTCATGGCGCGTGCAGGTATTATTACCGATCCACTGGCTATGTAAAGAGCCTATTCATTTTGGGAAAAGACGGATTGTTCAAAGTAATTGCTACTACCGATAGTGTAGTTTTCGTTGACAGTGTAGCGCTCGTACTGAACACTGCCGCTTTCATTGACCGGTCTGTTACAGTCGGCGCAGTAGAATTCGGTTACAGGGTCTTGGTAGAAAGTATGGGTTTCCAAGATTAAATCTTCCACTTCTGCTCCGTAAGGTGGTGGTAGGCCGGTGGTGGGGTCGATCCAGAACTCTTTTTCTGTCATTTGAGCCACAGAAGGCTTGGCTTCTTCCCAGAAGAGGTCGGTGCCTCGGACTGAACAGCGATTATTGTCTCCGGGAGGCATGCCGGTTAAGCACACCGGCGCGGATGCCACGTTTTCAGGCTTTTCCTGCCAAATTGGCTCGCGGTCGCGGAGGATGTAGCTCATGATGTCGTTCCAGATTGGCGCCGCGCCAGTTACGCCGGAAACCAAGCGTTGATTCATGGGCGTATTATCATTATTGCCTACCCAGGTGATAACCAAAAACTCCGGAGTAAAACCCACCGTCCAGTTATCCCGCAGGTCATTGGTGGTTCCGGTTTTCACACTCACCACTTGGTCGGGAATAACCAGCTGAGAGTTGGCTCCAAAAGCCATTCTTCTGGCATCATTGTCCTGCATGATGTGGCTGACCATGTACGCGGGCGCCCGATCCATCACTCTTTGTAGCTCACCGGATTTTGAACGGCTGTCAGTTTGGTTGAGTTCAGTCAATCTTTCTTGGCGGTCTTCCGGTTTAACTTCATACAAAACTTTGCCGGTATAAGTTTCTACTTTTAGAATAGGAGTAAGGGGAACCTTGACGCCTTTGTTGGCCAAAACACCAAATGCCTGGGCCAACTCGATCATCTTCACTTCACCGCCACCAAGCGTCAAGGACAAACCATAGCGGGAAGGATCTTGCCAGGACTCAATGCCCATAGCGTTGGCTTGGTTAATAAAGTTCCTCAACCCCACTGTGCGCAAAGCTTTCACAGCCGGAATATTGAGTGAGTTACCCAAACTCTGTCTGACCGTAACCGGACCCCGAAAACCACCATCATAATTTTTCGGACAATAGGGCGGTTGACCTGTTACTTCAAAACAAGTGGGAATATCCAAAAGTAAGCTGCCCGGATTAAGCACTTTTTCCTGCATGGCAGTGGCATAGGTTATTGGCTTAATGGACGAGCCGGGTTGCCGGTTGGCTAAAGTCACATTAACCTGTCCTTCATCAGTGGCATTAAAGTAATCTTTGCTGCCGACCATACTGAGAATTTCGCCCGTGTCCGGTTTTACCACCATAGCTGCGCCATTGCCAACACGGTAATTAGCCAGGTTGGCAATCTCCGCCGATACCGATGCCTGAGCAGTGTTGTGCAGTTCAAGATCAAGGGTAGTGGTCACCCGCAGGCCACCCTTTTCCACTGTTTCCACCCCATACTCTTCGTACAAAACATCACGGACATAAAAAACAAAGTGAGGCGCTTTAATATCAGTTCTGGAAAGGGCAAAAGCCAAAACTTCCTCGCCGGCGGCCTTTTCTTCATCGGCGGCAATATAGCCGTCTTCCCGCATTCTTCTCAAGACTTCCAGTTGTCGTCTCTTAGCTGCTTCCGGATTTGATCCAAAAGGCGAGTAAGTAGAGGGCGCCTTGGGCAACCCGGCCAGCAAAGCCGCCTCACCCAGCGTCAAATCTTGGGCGGACTTTTCAAAATAACTCCGGGCGGCCGCCTCAATTCCCACCGCGGTGCCACCGTACGAAATATAGTTAAGGTACATTTCCAGGATTTCTTCTTTGGTGTAAATAGCTTCAGTAAAAACCGCCAGCACCCCTTCTTTAATTTTCCGGGTGATGGTGCGTTCCTTACTCAACAAAGCATTTTTGACCAACTGCTGAGTGATGGTAGACCCACCCTCCAGCCTCTGCCCGCGTAAATTATTCAGCGCAGCCCGGGCAATGCCCTCCAGATCAAAGCCAATATGACGGAAAAAATTTTGGTCTTCAATAGCAATGGAAGCTTGATAGACATAGGGCGGCAAGGTTTCGATTTCAATAGGAATACGGTTTTCGTTGGCATAAATTTCGTAGAGTAGCTCGCCGTGGCGGTCGAAAATCTGGGTGCTGACAGCATAGTTGTCGTTGTGGGTGAGCCGACGGGGCGAAGGCAGTTCGTTAAGAATGTAGGCAAAGCCAAGTAAAAATAGCGCGAAAGCCAAGAACGCTCCGTATCTCACCACGGGATTGCTGAATAGACGGATGGTGGTTTTGATGATTTTCATTATCAGTCTTAAAAATAGTCCTAAAAAGTCCTTAAGCCACACCAGCCATTTATTTTTTGACTGTCTCTGGCTTTTTTTGTCCCCTTCAAACAGGTTACGGACATTGGAAAGATGGGCAGCTAGCTGTTTATTTTTTTTGTTTTTCAAAGTTTTCATGTATGATGCGGCCATCATCTTGAGTGCTTATTTTATCAGATGCACCCGGCGTGGTAAATTAGTTGTTAGAAGGGTTTTTATGAACTCATTACAAACCGAAAAAGTGGTGACTGCAGGCTGGTTTTTGTATTTGGAGCCTCTTCAGCAAGAACTGGTTAAACACGCCCTGGAACTTTACCACCGCGAGCTGGCGCTTCAGTCCGATTTGCCCGATTATTCTTTTTTAGTTTTCACCATGTCTAAAGCTTATGAAGGCTTTTTGAAAAAGTATTTACTCGACCTGAAATTTATCAGCGCCAAAGTTTATGAAGGTAGAAAGTTTCGCATTGGCCGCGCCCTCAATCCAGACGTCCATACCAACCACCGCGATGAGTACTGGCTTTATGACGACTTAGCCCAAGTTTGCGGCCCGGAACTGGCCAGGCAACTTTGGGAAACTTGGCTCCAGTGCCGCAATCGGGTGTTTCATTATTTTCCGAGCGACCCCAACATTATTGATCTAGAAACAGCGGCAAAATTTCTGGCGATGCTTGTTTCAGCCATGGAAAAAGCTTTTGTGTGTAAAATATCCCTTAAGAAATAGTTTAAATTGTGTTACTTTCTTTGAAAGTAATTAAAAAGGAGCAGCATGAGCGCAGCTAAAAAGAAACTCACTCATGAGTTTAAGTATAAAAACATTACTATTTCCGGACTGCCCGGGGCGGGTTCAACCACCTTGCTCACTTTACTTAAAGAAAATGAAGAGTTGCAGTTTGCCGGCTTTAGTGGCTTTAGTGGCGGCGAATTTATGAGAATTTATGCCAAGGAAAAAGGGCTTTTTGAAGAAAAAAGCGGCCTTCACCACGATGCCAGCCACTACGAAGATGATTTTGACCGCCAAGTAGACATGGGTATGCGCTCCAAACTGGAAAACGAAGAGGGTTGGATTATTGAATCTTGGCTGTCTGGCTTTATGGCCCAGCAAGTACCAGGGACTTTGAAAGTGCTGATGATTTGTAGCGATGACGCGGTTAGGATTGACCGGGTGGTCAATCGCGACTCAGTCAGCGCTGCAGAAGCCAAAGCCAACATGAAAGAGCGCTACAACAACAATTTTTCCAAGTGGAAAAGGTTGTACGCCCGGGAATGGCAGCAGTGGGTAGTCGAGCCGGGCACCCTGATGTCTAGCGAGCCGATTGATTTTTGGCGTAAAGAACTCTACGATATTGTTATTGATACATATTCGGCCAATCAACAAGAAGCCTTGCAGATAGTTTTAGATGCCATCAAGAAGTAAAAAAAGCAAAAAAACCAGCCCTTTAGAAAAACATTTTGGCTTTTTTCCGTTGCTGACCTTGATTTTTATTTTATGGCTTTTGTACCGGAACCTTTTTCAGTTTCCGGTTTGGTTTGATGAAACAGTCGGCAAGGCTGTTTTTTTTGGCTTGCCGGTGTGGGTTTATATTGCTCTAGCCGGTTCCAAGAGCATCGCCGACACTTTTGCTCCCCACAAATTGAAAAGCGGTTTGCTTTTAGGCCTGGCGTTCGGCGGCATTTTTGGTTTTGTGGCTTCGTTGGTGGCGGTGCTGCAACGGGGTGGGGTGGTTGGACAGGTTTGGTTGTTTAGTGCAGATTTATTTTGGGGCGAGTTCATTTTGGCCATGATGACCGCTTTTTGGGAAACTTTGCTGTTTTTCAGTTTTGCCATGACAGTGATTCAGGAAAAATTCACCAAATGGAAGCCGCTTCAGCACGCTTTGCTGGCCGCGACGATCTTTTTGATTTTTCATGTTCCCAATACTGTTATCCGGTTTGACCTAAGCGCCATCGCGCCTCAACTGGCGCTGATGTTTTTGTTTGGTTTGGGACAAGCTTATCTATTTACATCAAGAAGAAATGCTTACACCCTGATTCTCTCCCATACGATTTGGGGTATGGTTTTACTGACGCATTTTTGGTAATTGAATAAATATAGCCGGCTGCTTTGGCAGTTTTGGCTTTGGAAAGCATGTGATATATTCATTTTCTGATTAACAAAATGACAAGTTTAAGAGTTTCAGTTTCTATTATCGGCATTATCGTTGGCATTGCCATTTTTCTTATTTCTCTGATGGCTGCCTCAGAGTTTTCTCTAGTGCGAGGACTTTCTATGAGTCAACGCAAGTTTTATTTGAGTTCGGACATTTTGCCCGATAATATTTTGTATCCGTTGGTGGCAGGCAGGGATTTACTCAGGTTGAATTTGGCAGATAACGAAGAAAAAGCGGTGCTTCAGGCGGAGTTAGCTGAAAGGCGTTTTCAGGCAGCGGCAGAATTGGTAGAAAAAGGCGAGAATGGTCTAGCCTTAATTACCCTCAGGAAAGCTCATGCTTATTTAGTTGATATTTTGGCCAGCAGTGAATTAGCGGCTAGCGAAGCTCAAGCCGAGTATTGGCGACAGACGATCCAATACAAAGTGGCAGCTATGGAAGCCATGGGCAGCGAGATGACAGTGGCCGAACGCCAAACGCTGGATGATATTATTGCCGACACTCAAGCGCTTACCCACCTTTTGTAAACTGACCAAAAATGTCCTAGTTTGTGTTAGTTGACAACCCCCCTTAGCCTGTGAGATTCTTATAACCCAGCGAATTTAAAACCACAAGATATTGTGGTTTTAAGATAAGTTAACCACAATCTGTTGGTTTTTTAACATACAGCAAGTAAAGTAGTGTTAATTGCACACATTATGTTGAGGTTTGCAAGCTGGCTGGAGAACAAAAGAGATGAAATGTGCCTATTGCGGACATACCGAAACTAATGTTATTGACTCCAGGGTCAGTGATGACCAAACGGCCATCAGGCGCCGGCGTGTCTGTCTGGAATGCGACAAAAGGTTCACGACTTACGAAAGAATCGAAGGCATCGAGCTGAAAGTAGTGAAAAAATCGGGTGAGCGCGAAGATTTCAGCCGCGACAAGTTGAGACGCGGCATTGTCAAGGCCACCTGGAAAAGACCGGTTTCGATGGCAGAGATCGAGGAATTGATAGATGAAGTCGAGCGGCGCCTGCGCCAGAAAAAAGGCAACGAAGTGAAAAGCTGGGAGATCGGCAACTTGGTGATCAACCGGCTGCGGAAAATGGACAAACTTTCTTACCTGCTCTTTGCCAGCGTCTACCGCGATTTCAGCAGCCTGGAAGATTTTGAAGAAGAATTAAAAAAATTAGTAACAGATAAAACAGAGGAGAAGCTTTAATGCCAGACACAAAATTGCCTAAACAGAAAATGCGGTTTTCCAAAAGAAACCTCGATCCTGGCATGGGCAAGGCAGTGGCTCGCAGAACCTACCTCAGGAAGATTGTCAATGAAAAAACTGGTCGCGAAAGGTGGGAAACTTGGCAAGAAGTGGCGGACAGGGTAGCAAAAGGCAATACTGCTCTGCTC